>ERZ827168.418-NODE-418-length-72164-cov-6.538643_pt1 | contig 72164 bp, 63 predicted proteins | sample MGYA00519868_ERZ827168 | MGnify/ENA primary metagenome ERZ827168 (study PRJEB31778, sample SAMEA3449271) | human gut metagenome | biome: human gut; feature: human-associated habitat; material: faeces | place: United Kingdom | collected 2010/2012 ... | reverse complement strand
CGTCACCGTTCAGACGACGCTTCAGCTTCAGGTTGGAGTCTGCACTCAGCTCCAGTACCATGCCTGCTGTGCCGGGATCAGTGCCCTTGATGGTGATCGGAACGTCAACGTCTGCACCAGCTTCGCCCTCGACAGTTGCGATCTCATAGATCAGATCAACTGCGATCCCTGCCTGGGTAGTAGTGGTTTCAGCAGCCTTGGTTGTTGTGGTCTCAGCCGCTGTAGTAGCAGTTGCCGGGATCACGATCTTGCCGCCTACCAGTGCAATGTCCAGCTTGTTGCCATCTTGATCAATTACCTTACACAGGTCGCTTCTGAATGTGATCGGATACTCATCTCCGGGCTTTGCATCAGCCGGAACAGTGAACTTCAGAGTGGTCAGTGTAGCACCATCTTTTGCTACCAGGTTTCTACCATCTCCAGCGTTCCAAACGTAGGTCAGAGTTGTTGCGTTCCAGGTAGGAGCGCCCTCGTATGCGTCACCGTTCAGACGACGCTTCAGCTTCAGGTTGGAGTCTGCACTCAGCTCCAGAACCATGCCTGCTGTGCCGGGGTCAGTGCCCTTGATGGTGATCGGAACATCAACATCTGCACCAGCCTCGCCCTCAACTGTTGCGATCTCATAGGTCAGATCTGCTGAAACTACCTTCTGAGTGGTAGTAGCTACAGCTGCCTTGGTTGTGGTTGTGGGAGCTGCGGTAGTGGCAGCAGCCGTTGTAGTAGTTGCCCCACCGGGAATGGTGATGGAACCATCTACATAGGTAACATTGTGTGCATTGCCGTCCTGGTCAATGACCTTGGACTCGCTTCCTCTGAAGGAAATAGGATAGGTATCGCCGGGCTTTGCATCCGCCGGAACGGTAAACCGCAGAGTGGTCAGAACTGCACCATCTGCCGCTACCAGATTACGACCGTCGCCAGCATTCCAAACAAACGTGAACGTACTTGCATTCCAGGTAGGAGCACCTTCATATGCGTTACCGTTCAAACGCCGCTTGAGCTTCAGTCTGGAGTCCGCACTCAACTCAAGAACCATGCCGGCAGTACCAGTATCGCCCTTGATGGTGATCGGAACATCAACATCCGCACCAGCTTCGCCCTCAACATCTGCAATGGTGTAAGTAATATCGGCGGCAGCTGCCTGCATGGTCTGAACCGATGCAGGCAATGTGCCGATAATAAAGCTTGCGCTCATTGCGAGTGATGTCAAAGCCGAAATAATTCTTTTCTTCATCACGTTTCCTTTCTGCCCGGCTCACAGAACCGAGCACAAATGATTAATGTCCTCGCGTAGAACGATCCGCTTTGTTTAAGCTACCTCAGCGCCCAGATCAGACTGCTCGATCAGCTGAGCCAGGAACTTCAGAATCATAGTGGTATCATCCAGGTTCAGCTCAGTGCTGTGCTTATCGCAGTCAGCATTGATCTTACCCTGTTCGGTCATCTCTGCCTTGCCTGCCAGGTACTTGTTCAGCAGAACAGCGTCAGCGATGGATACTCTGCCGTCAACATTGGTATCACCGTACAGAACTGTGCCAACCGGAGCGGTGGTAGTGGTCTGAGTAGAAGTGGTAGTTGCGGGAGCCTCACTGGTAGTAGTTGTAGGTGCCTTTGTGGTGGTTGCTGTGCCGGGGATTACGATCTTACCATCAACGTATGTGATGTTCAGCTGTACGCCTTCCTGATCGATTACCTTACACAGGTCGCTTCTGAAGCTGATCGGATACTCATCGCCAGGCTGTGCATCAGCCGGAACAGTGAACTTCAGAGTGGTCAGAACAGCGCCATCTTTTGCTTCCAGATTTCTGCCGTCCCCTGCGTTCCAAACGTAGGTCAGAGTTGTTGCGTTCCAGGTGGGAGCGCCTTCGTAAGCGTTACCGTTCATACGACGCTTCAGCTTCAGGTTGGAGTCTGCACTCAGCTCCAGAACCATACCAGCTGTACCGGTATCGTTGCCCTTGATGGTGATCGGAACGTCAACGTCTGCACCAGCTTCGCCCTCAACAGTTGCGATCTCGTAAACGATGCCTTCACCAACAGGAGCGGACTTGGTGGTGGAAGTTGCAGGTGCTGCAGTGGTTGCAGGTGCTGCGGTTGTTGTAGCTGCAGGTGCCTTTGTGGTTGTTGCAGCGGTGGTTGTGGTGGTTGCAGCATCACCAACAACGATGGTCAGCGGAACAGTCTTAAAGGGAACGACTTCGCCGTCTACGTTGTTTATCTTGCTCTGACCGGTGGAAACTGCACCGCCAGTGGTGTTGGTGTAGGGCTCGGTCTTGATGTCCAGGATGTATGTACCAGCCGGTGTGTCGGAAGCGACAGTGAACGAAATGTTCAGCAGCGGGTTGGTAGTATCCGGAATGAAGTATGCGTTTGTGGGGGTGGAGTCGTCATCCAGTGTAGCCGCAGTACGCCATACGAAGTTCATCATGGAGTAGTTTGCGATCTTGGTTGCACACAGACCAGGCTGGGGTTCATATGTGCCGTCCTCAATGCCCCAAACGTCAGTAAACGGACCAGTCTTGTCGAACTGGGTCTTGTCGGTGAATGCAAAGTAGGGATTCTCTGCAGTGCTTGCGTCGTAGATGGTGTTGGTGTCGGTGTTCTCAAAGTCCATCTTCAGACCAAAGCCGTAGGTAGGAACATAATTTGTAATGATCATGTCGCAGTCTACGGTTACATCACCTGCTGCCAGATCAGCAGCGGAAATGTTGAAGGTTGTGGAAGATGTGCTTCTTTCCTTGAAAGTGAACTCCAATTCACCAGCTGCTGTGACAGTGGTCATGGTTGCGCCTACAAGTGAGGTTGCAGCGATGCACACACTTGTCAGAGCAGAAATAAACTTCTTCATAACTCTTCCTTTCTGTTCCGGTCAAGGAACATGCGTGTTCATTTTTTGAGGAGCGCCAGATTAAGCCTGCGGACCAAGCTGACTAGCTTCGATCAGGTGAGCCAGGTAGCGTGCGATGGCGGTGATGTCGCCAGCGTCAATGTTGCCGTTGCTCTCACAGTCAGCATTCTTCAGACCCTGTGCACTGGGAACCGGGTTCAGCTCGGTGTCCTGTGCTACATAACGGGACAGCATAACAACGTCCGAAATGGTTACTTCCCCATCACAGTTTACGTCACCATACAGAGTGTCACCTGTTTCGCCTGCTACAGTTACATAGCCGGTCTTGGTAGCTGTTGTATAGTTGTGATCCACCAGGCTGTCGTCTACATATCCCACCAGAATCTCCTGATTCTTGGTGCCGCTGCCCGGCAAAACCTCACGGTCAACCGGAACGATGTTGAATGCTGCCTTGGAGCCTGCTGCTGCGTCTGCGTTCACCGTACCGGTGATGGTCACAAACACGCCGCCGTCCTTGAGCCAGTAGCTGGAATCCAGCAGACCGGTGGTCCATGTCAGACAAACCAGATCATCTGCAACATTCCAGTCGAATGTGGTGTCCGCCAGATCTGCGTTGATATTCCCCTCGGCGGATGCAGCTCCCGTGTCGCACAGTGCGCCTGTCGTCACGTCGCTGATCGTTACCAATGAAGAATCGAATTCAACAGCAAAATCAACGGCGCATGCGCCTGTTGCCGGAATGCCGCTTAAGCTGACGTCAACCGAAAAGGTCTCACCGGCAGCGACCGTATCGTTACCAACTGAAATCGTAACGGTGTCTGCTGCCTGTACTGCAAGACCAACGGCTGCCGCAGTCATGGACATCGCCAGCAAGCTTGCGATCAGTTTTTTCGCCTTCATCTTCTTTCCTCCTTTTGAATTTTGTTTTATATAATCAAAGGAATTTAAGTGACCATTCCTTTTCTTATATCCGAACCAAGCCGTATGCTCTCCCCATGAAAGCACGCAAATCCGTCAACAGGGTATACCTACCCAATTGAAAGATTTCACATACATTCATTATAGGGAATTCCCAAGTCAAAGTCAAGAGATTGCCTGCTTTTTGTGGTTTTCTATAAAAGAGATCGAAAACCCTTGTGTATAATGGCAAAAACCGCATTCCGTCCACCCTTGTCCGGGTTAAAAAAAATACAGCTTGTAAAGCATCTCTCTGCTTTTTCTCGGACACTTTTATTATATGGCATCTGTCGGGAAAAGTCAAGCTGTTTTTATACCTCTTTCACAAAATTTAATGCACCGGGTGATACTTTTTCGCCAAAAGAAAAAGCGGCTGCGTGAGTTTTCCCTGCCGCAGCCGCTTTTGTAAATTTTTTGTGACATAACTGCTGATCCGCCCGAAACGGTCAGTCCAGCTCCTGAAATTCCACCGGAATATTGTCTTGGATGTACTTGTTCAGCACGTCCATATTGAACTTCTTCGCTGTACCCAGAGGCGCCGCCGGCAGTCCGTGACTGTTTGCCAGCTCCTCGGTATACATACTATAGGGATACAGGCGCAGGTTCCGCAGCTTCCCGTCATCGTAATGGGTGATCACCGGGATCACCTTTACGTCGGAGATCAGCACCTCGCCGGTCTGACCATCCACAATGATATCAAAGTCCGCCATTTCTCCCAGCATATTGAAGCTGTCGGTCTGGGCGGAAATGAAGTTGCCCAGAGAGTAAAACACAAAGCCCTGGGTGCCGTCCTGCCGGGTCAGGTATTCCATGGTCTCCGCTGTGTGGGTGTGGCTGCCCAGGATCACGTCTGCGCCCCAGTCCACAAAATCCTGCGCCAGCTCCCGGCACTGATCGGACACCACGAAGGAATCCTCAATGCCCCAGTGTACGGATACCACCACCACGTCTGCAATGGCGTCCGCCGCTTTGATCTGGGACTTCATGGTTTCCGTGTCCGAGGTGAGGATGATCTTCACGTCCGTATTCTTTGGCATGGGGATACCGTTTGTATGCTCCGTAAACGCCACAAACGCCATCTTCACCCCGTTGACCTCCCGGATCCGGATGTTTTCCATATCCTCCTGATCCCGGTAGGCGCCCACCACGGTAATGTCATTCTTCGCCCGCATGTTGTCCCAGTAGTTCATGGTGGCGATCAGCCCGTCTATGCCCTTATCCAGCATATGGTTGTTGCTCATGGTGATCACGTTGAAGCCAGCGTCCAGAATCGCCTGTCCCAGCTGTGTGGGAGAATTGAAATTAAAATTGGAGCCGGTAATGGGGAACTCATCGTTGGCAATAAGCGTCTCCTGGTTGATGATGGATACATCCCCTGCCTGGATGTAGGGCTTCACGTTTTCGTAGCAGGGGCCGAAGTCATAGGTACCGTCCGTGGAATAGGACTGGGCAGCCCGCAGCACCCCGGTCTGCACCAGGTTGTCCCCTACTGCCACCACTCGAACCTTCCGATTCTCCGGCTCTGTGGTAGGCTCCTCCCGGCTTTCTTCAGCACTGCTCTGGGGAGAATCTGACGGACTGCTCTGGGAAAGCAGCCCCGAACCGCTGTTGTTGATGGACTGGAACGAACAGCCCGGCAAAAGCAGCACTGCGCACAGCAGTGCCGCCAGCTTACCCTTTTTGATACGCATTAAATCTTCCTTCCTGATTGCTTGAGGCACAACGCCTCATATATAACCCTGCGGGATGCCGCCTTAACCGCTACATTATATCACACTTTGCAGAACAATGCAAGAAATCTGTGAAAAAATCCTGTTGCTGTCAGATTATCTCCACTTTGCCGGATCGCCTTGCATGTTACCGGGAAATCCGATATAATGACAATGCGACTTTATAAGAATGGAGCTATCACCATGTACAAGCAATATGACCTCTCGGGCATCTGGCGCTTCGCCATGGATCCGGACAAAAACGGCGTTCGGGAGCAATTCTTCGCCACCGTCCTGCCGGATACCATTCCACTGCCCGGCACCACTGCCCAGGCGAAAAAGGGTACCTATAATACATCGCGGAATACCGGCTACCTCACCGAGTGCTACCCCTTCTCCGGCTGGGCATGGTACCAGACCACCTTCACCCCTGCCCCGGAGGATCTGCATAAGCCTCTGCTGCTGACCCTGGAACGTACCCGCATGACCCGGCTGTGGATCAACGGCACAGAACTGGGCAGCTGTGACAGTCTGACCACCCCCCACTGCTACCGGCTGCCGGCGCTGGAGGATCCCTCCCCGGTCACCATCACCATCTGCGTCAGCAACACGGACTACCCCACCAAGGGCGGGCATATGACCTCTCCGGACACCCAGACCAACTGGAACGGCATCACCGGAGAGATCTCTCTGACGGTGCTTCCTCCGGTGCATCTGTCGGATTTGCAGGCATATCCGGATGCAGCCCACAAAAGCGTCACCCTGCGGGGCATGCTCCGGGGGGCTGCCCATACGTCGCTGACGGTTACCGGCAAAGCCTTCAGCAAGGACGATCCCTGCATCCGGGAGATCTCCCCCATCCGGACTGATCTGGATGCTGATACGGAAGGCACCTTCTCCCTGCTGATCCCCCTTGGGGAGGATGCGCTGCTGTGGAGCGAATATACACCGGTGGTCTATGAGCTGCACCTGTCCATGCCGGATGTGCCCGGTGATGCAGTGATCCGGTTCGGGTTAAGATCCCTCAGCACAAAGGGCATGGAGTTCCAGGTCAACGGCACACCCATCATGCTCCGGGGCAAGCACGATGGCATGCTCTTTCCTCTCACCGGTGCCGCCCCCACGGATCTGGCAGAGTGGCTCCGGCTGCTCAGCATCGCCAAAGCCTATGGCATCAACCACTACCGCTACCACACCTCCTGTCCTCCGGAGGCTGCCTTTGCCGCTGCGGATCTGCTGGGTATCTACATGCAGCCGGAGCTTCCCTTCTGGGGTACCCTGGCTGCTCCCGGGGAGGAACAGTACAATGAAACAGAACAGGCATACCTGGTGGAGGAAGGCTTCCGGATGCTCCGTGCCTTCGGCAGCCACCCCTCCTTCTGCATGCTGTCCCTGGGCAACGAGCTGTGGGGCAGCAGCCAGCGAATGGGAGAAATCCTCCGGGATTACCGGGAGACGGACCCCCGGCACCTGTATACCCAGGGCTCCAACAACTTTCAGTTCTGGCCCTGTATCCTGGAGGAGGACGATTTCTTCTCCGGGGTGCGGCTCAGTAAGGAGCGTCTCATCCGGGGCTCCTACGCCAACTGCGATCTGCCCCTGGGGCATATCCAGACCTGTCGCCCCTCCACGGATCACAGCTATGACCCGCTGATTTTCCCGGTGCAGCAGGAATCCGCTGAAGCAGGCGCTGCGGAGATCCAGATCCAGTACGGCACAGGCACCAAAACCATCCGGGTGGATCAGCAGGCAGAGGGACTGATCCCCCACAAGCCCATTGTCACCCACGAGATCGGGCAATATACCGTATACCCGGATTTCGAGGAAATCCCCAAGTTTACCGGAGTGCTGCAGGCACGGAACTTTGAAGTGTTCCGGGAATGGCTCCGGGATGCGGGCATGGAGGAACAGGCACGGGACTTCTTCCTTGCCTCCGGTCATCTGGCTGCCCAATGCTATAAGGAGGAAATTGAGGCGGTCATGCGCTCCCGGCACATTGCAGGATTCCAGCTTCTGGATCTACAGGATTTCACCGGACAGGGCACGGCGCTGGTGGGCATGCTGGACGCCTTTATGGACAGCAAGGGGCTGATTTCCGAAAAGCAGTGGCGGGGCTTCTGCTCAGACGTTGTGCTGCTGGCAGAATTTGACCGGTTCAACTATGCCGCCGGGGAATTCTTCCGGGCGCAGGTACAGCTCCGGTGCTACCGCCCCGGTCTGACCGGCACTGCCCACTGGCGGTTGACTGCTGGAGATGCATGTCTTGCCGCCGGGAGCTTCCCGCTGCCGGATGCACCCATGGGGCTTGTGACCCTGGGACAGATCGAAACCCGGCTGCCGGAGACGGAGATCACACGCAGTCTGACCCTGACCCTGGGGATCCCGGAGGCGGATACGGAAAACGGCTATATTATATATGTATACCCCCGGAAAAAGCCTCAGTTGCCCCCGGCGATCCAGGTGGCGTATACCGCTGCCGAAGCCCAGACCATGCTGGACAGGGGCGCACGGGTGCTGCTGCTGCCGGAAACCGTCAAGGATGCGGTGGAGGGCTTTTACTGCACGGACTTCTGGTGCTACCCCATGTTCCGGCAGATCTGTGAAAGTATGGACAGACCCGTTGCCGTGGGAACCATGGGGCTGCTGGTGGACCAGGCGCATCCCGCCCTGTCCGACTTTGCCCAGGCTCACTGCACTACCCCCCAGTGGTATGACCTGGTAACCCACGCAAACTGCGCCGTGCTGGAGCATGCCGCACCCCACATCCGCCCTATGGTACAGATGATCGACAACTTTGAGCGGAATCATAAGCTGGGCATCCTTTTTGAGGCGAGAGTTGGTACTGGCAGTCTCATGGTCTGCACCATCCGGCTCGGTGAGATCGCCGAACGCATCGAGGTGCAGGCGTTCACGGATGCACTGTACCGGTATATGGCATCCGACAGGTTTGAACCCCGACAGGAGCTGACGCCACAGCAGCTAACCGAGCTGTTTATCTAAGGCAATACCGCACAAAGCCCGCCTGTCGGCTTTGCGTAGCATCTGCTGACGAATTTTCCGTCATATCACACAGAAACTCCTTGCAATACGCCAGTATTCCTGCGTCGTTTCTATGCAATCTGACGAAAAATCTGTTGGCACATCTACCACACAATCTTTGTGCGGTGTTGCCCTAATGCTGATGATCCCGGATCCGACAGGCTTTCCGAGCCGGAACTTTTGCTCCATTGCAAAAGTGAAACGAAAGATGAGAAATCAAGAGAACGGGAGCAAAACAGAGAGAATGCAAGAGATTGAGGGATATAAATTGAATTTTCGGCATTTTGCCGATTGACAAGCCGGAGGGAACCCTGTATAATAAATCTTGCGCTGTTCGGGAACCGTATGTCTGCGCTTGCGTGGCAGTCTGCGGGCGGATCTAATGCTGCACCCCGGACAAACTAATATTACGGAGGATTTGATTTTTATGTCTACTACGACTATGCCGAACATGAAAGAAATCAAGCGTACCTGGTACATCCTGGACGCAGAAGGCAAGTCCCTCGGCCGCGTAGCTGCACAGGCTGCTGCGATCCTGAGAGGCAAGCATAAGCCCACCTTCGCTCCCCATGCGGACTGTGGCGATCATGTCATCATCATCAACTGTGCAAAGGCAGTACTCACCGGCAAGAAGCTGGAGAACAAGTACTTCTACTGGCACACCGGCTGGATTGGCGGTCTGAAGAAGATCCAGTACAAGGAACTGATGGAAAAGAACCCGGAGAAGGCAATGACCATTGCAGTAAACGGCATGCTGCCCAACAACACCATCGGTCGTTCCGCTCTGACACGGCTTCGTGTTTATAAGGACGCTAACCACAAGAACGCAGCGCAGAAGCCCGTTGCTTATGAATTTTAAGGAGGCGCTTGAACATGTACGAATCTAAGATCAAATATTTCTACGGCACAGGCAGAAGAAAGCACTCCGTAGCAAGAGTTCGTGTATACCCCGGCAGCGGCAACATCACCATCAACAACAGAAGCATTGATGACTACTTTGGTCTGGATACTCTGAAGCTGATCGTTCGTCAGCCTCTGGCTCTGACTGAGACCGCTGAGAAGTTCGATATCGTCTGCACCGTTACCGGCGGCGGCGTAACCGGTCAGGCTGGCGCAATTCGCCACGGTCTGTCCCGCGCTCTGCTGGAATACGACGCTGAGCTGCGTCCGGTTCTCAAGAAGGCTGGTTTCCTGACTCGTGACCCGAGAATGAAGGAAAGAAAGAAGTACGGCTTGAAGGCTGCTCGTCGTGCACCCCAGTTCTCCAAGAGATAATTCCTCTTACAAAATGCTTAAAAGCCCCGGAAAATCAAGGTTTTCCGGGGCTTTCTTATATCCGCTTCATTTGTTATGGCAGCATCGGAAGGATTTCTGTCAAAGCAGCCGTTGATCCGGTAAATATGCGATGCTTCCCAATCTCCTCAGAAACCGGGGACTTCTCCGCCAATGACTTCCATCCCATCCACGCTGTATGTGCCTGCCGCAACCGTGATCCTTACGGTATGGGCTGCTTTTGCCAGACCATCACAGCGATAGGATATTTCCCGCGGGCCCGTTTCACATACCTGTACGGACCGGGGCTCTCCCCCGTCTATTACAACGGAAAGTACCGCTTTGCCGGTTTCCCCAAACAGTGAAAAGCCTGTTCCCACGAAGCGCACAATGCACACTGCCCCCTCTTTACCCTGGGATATGGTGCGCTTATAATGCTTGAAGCCGGTTGCAGTCTGATGCTCCCACGCCCCCTCATATGCAAAGCAGACATCGGTGTTATCGTACCGGGTGATATATGATTCTGCGTCCGCTGTCGGCCGGATCACAAGCCTGCTAAAACAATTGCGGTGGTATGCGCTGTACAATGCGCCCCGTCCGGCGCCCATCAGAGACTCCGACCGGCTGACATATTCGGCAACAGGTTCACCGTCAATCCATGCTGTGATCACATTGTATTCCGCCTTTATGTGCAGCGCATGGACAGCGCCCGGATCAAAGTCCCCAATGCTGCCCCTTGCCTTTACCGTATCCTGCGCCAGAAGAGCCCAGCTTCCATCCTGGTAAAGCCGGATGGAGTAGCCGCTGACTGCATTGCATGCAAGGGTGTACCGCAGTCCCACACCCGCATAATTCTTTGCCGGCTCCTCCGATGGATCCAGCTTCACATGCACCAACACACTGTAGTTGTACCACCTGTCATCCCCGAAGCAAGTCACCGGATCCGGGGTAAAGCCCCATTCCTTTGCCCGGGTATGGGCAGTAATCTGCTGCACAAGCGCATTGCCGCTTTCGGTCTGCTCCACCTCAAAAGCACCGCCCTGATCCGTGGTGTATCTGGGCGCACCGCCCCTGGAGGTCAGATAATCCGGCGGATAGTTTTCATATGCAAAATCATCGGCATATGGCAGCGTGAGCAGGGCTTGCTCGGATGCCTCCTTGTTTTTGTATTCCGTCCGCCTGGGAGTCACTGTGGATACCGTCACCATGGAATAGGGCTTCACCAATACGGTATAGGTATACGCCCCCTGTTCCTCCTCGGGGATGATGTCCGATATCTTTTTGAAATAATGGGCATCATAGCTACCGCCGTCGGAGCCTCTTGTTTCCCATACGCCTACAGGCGCAGATGCTTTGTCCACTGCGGATACCCGGAAGGTATATGCAATGGGCTCCGGCGTGGTGTTAGCAATGACGGTGCTGTAATCGCCGCTTTCAGTATCCGTTGCCGTCATGTAGCTGTACACTGCGTCCACTATGGCGTGACCGTCTCCTCCGGGCTTGCCATCGCTGAAGCAGCCGCTATCCACAAACGCCCAGCCCTTTTTCAGAAACTGAGAAAAATGCAGCGACATATAAAATCCGCTGTCCAGCAGATAATAGCCGCTCCAGGGATCCGCAGCGGAGATCAGCTGCTTCTGGCAATAGCAGACTCCGTCATAATATGCCGACACCACAGGCTGATACTCATAAAGGGTCATGCCGCCGTTGGGGTACATGCCGATGATTCTGTTGGCAATGTCCAGAACCCCGTTGAGATCCGACAAGCCCGAGTGAGTTCCGTCAAATCTGTATGTACCCTGCCCATAGCTCATGGGGGAGCTTGCCTCGCTGAACCATAGCTCCTTGCCGTATTCCCGGGCAAGCTGCTGTGCCCTGGCAGTGGAGCAGCTGGTATAATGACTGCCCACCACGTCAACGGCATGCATCAGCTCCTCGTCCTCGTACATTCTGTCGGCAAAGCCCCAGGTGCAGACCTCCTCTCCCCCTACCACTTTGATCCCGGCATAGTCATAGGGACAGTCCCGTTCGCTTTTCAGATGGACTGAAAGATATTTGACCCATTCCAGATCTGCGCCCCGTTCATTCTGCACGGCGCTCACATAGTCAAATTTCAACCCATAGGTCTCGTATGCCGCATCCAGGGTATTCTTGTACCACTGATACCTTGCGGCATAAAGATCATCCACATCGGACACCCACCTTGGCTCGCTCCACCAGAGCATATCCAGCGTCAGATCCGGATTGATCTTCTTTGCGTCCGCAGCAAGCTGATAGCCTGCTCCCCTTGTCACATCAGCCCGTTCATGGGCACTGCGCATAACGCAGGGTTCCGTTCCCGAAGAAGAATTGATGTCCGATCCCATTTCCAGCTTCAGATGATTGACCCCGATGCCGTCCTCACCAAAGATATACTCCAGAATTTCACAGTACGCCTCCGGATGCTCCGCCTTATAGTCCAGAAGCAGGCGGGATGAATTATTGGCGCTAACCATGCCGGCACCCCGGTTCCGCATAGTTTCCTTCGTGTTCCTGGTTCTTCCGTCGATGATAAGCGCTCTTGTTTTCACGCTGTTTCCTCCCCATACCTTATCCGTCCCTGTTGACCCGGAACCTTTTCTCCATCCTATACCGGATACCGAAAAAGAGGATCAGCCCTGTGGGGATGCAAAAGATCACGATGCCGAGGGACAGCTTGATCGAAACCTTGCTTTCCACATTTTCCGGAACGGTGATCACCGCCGGATTCTCCCCATCGTAATAGATCTCCACCGGTTCGCCGATATCGTTTTCCGGTGCGCACATGTATGCGTCCTTGATCACTTACTTGTATGCTTCTCCATGAAGTTCATACGCTATGTAAATATCCCGGACATCTCTAAGGTCCCCGTCCTCGTCATATACCTCATATTCAGAAACCCCGGTGATGTAAGCGGTTGCACGATTGTCCTGGCTTTTGATGGCTTCAGACTCCTTTTTGCTTTTGTATGCGCCGCCGATCAAGGCCAGCCCGCACAGCCAGAGGATCAGACAAATATACAGAACCGGCAGAATGCCGCCCTTTTTGCGTGTCTCTTGCACATCCGGGCTGCATGCTTCCCCACTGCCGGAATATCTTCAGCGTCTTTGTGGCTTTCAGCTTGTTTCTTCCGCTTGGTGACACATTGAACGATCACGACCACTGCAACTGCGAGCATCAAATACACCATATGCATCCTCCGTTTTTCAAAACACGGACTCCTTCCACATTGATCATAGCAGGGGGCATTCGGCAGTGTCAACCGTAATTCTGTAAAGCCAGAGTTAAATCCATCTGTACTGCTGTAGGCAAATGTTAAGGGAACGATGCAGGGGTGCTAGTCAGATTGCAAGGAGTTCTGTCTAAAGCCCCTCCACAAAATCCAGAAAGGCTGCCCGACCCTGGGGGGTCCGTTTGAACACGCCTGCATCACACAGCACCTGTTCAAACGCCTTGCCCACTTCCAGGCGAAGAATCTGTTCCGCATGCTCCGGGGCAAACTCCGGATGCGCATGCAGCACCTGTACCGCCCACTCTGCATGGGGAGCCGTTCTGGGATCCTCCGTCAGATCCGCACGGGCAAGCATTTTTTCCCGAAGCACATCCAGCTCCACCGCCAGCCGTGCAGGCAGCACCGCAAGCCCCATGACCTCAATCAAGCCGATATTTTCTTTTTTGATGTGATGCAGGGACGGATTGGGGTGGAAAATTCCCAGGGGACGCTCCGGAGAAGTCCGGTTGTTCCGCAGCACCAGGTCGCATTCCAGTCTGCCGTTTCTCATACGGGCAATGGGGGTAATGGTATTGTGGGGCGTGTCCTCCGTCCGGGCATAGATCCCCACATCCGGATTCGTATAGCTTCGCCACTTTTGCAGGATATGGTCACAGGCCAGCACAAGCTGCGCCCGGTTGGCGGATGTCAGCCGGATCACGGACATGGGCCACTTCACCAGTCCTGCCGCCACCTCCGGGAAATCCTTCAGAACAAACAGCTTTTCCACCGGAGCCGTTTCCATGGGGAAGGTGTATTTACCGCCCTGGAAATGCTCGTGGGAGAGAATGGATCCCCCTACAATGGGCAGATCCGCATTGGAACCAATAAAATAGTGTGGGAACTGCTCCAGAAAATCAAACAGCTTTTCAAACACGGATCGGTCGATCACCATCTGCACATGCCTGCTGTGAAACAGAATGCAATGCTCATGATAGTACCCATAGGGAGAGTACTGGAGGAACCACTTCTCTTGCTGGATCTCCACCGGAACCGGCCGGAGATTCTGTCGTGCCGGATGAGTCAGATGCCCCGCAAAGCCCATGTTTTCCAGGCACAGCTGACACTTGGGGTATGCTGCGGATTTCTGATTTTTAGCTGCGGCTATGTCCCGGGGATCCTTTTCCGGCTTTGACCGGTTGATGGTGATATCCAGTGTACCGTAGTCGGATGCATAAGTCCATTTCAGATCCTTTGCAATCCTGCCGGCACGCACATAATTCAGATTTTTGCAGAAGGCATAGTACCAGTTGGTCGCCGCCTCCGGAGACTGGGCATACTGCCGGGAAAATTCCCGGTTCACTTCATGGGGCATGGGGGTAAACACGCCCATCACCCTTGTATCGAACAGATCCCGCTGTACGGCGGTTTGTTCAATGATGCCGTTTGCACAGGCATAATCCACCACTTCATCCAGCAGTTCATCCAACGAACCGCTTCTTCCTTCACAGTCCTCCCAATCCGTCAGATGCAGCAGATCCATCAGCTGATTGCGCACAACCAGCTCGTCCTCCTCTGTGATCAGGCCGCTGCGTATCCCATGCCGGATCAAGCCCTGTATCGTATTGTAAATCATACCGTTCTCCTCACTCAAATCCATTGGAATCTGTTCATTGACTATAAAGATTGTGCGGTGGTGCCTATATTATAGCACAACTCACTTCGGCATGTATACACAAAATAAGCGAAAAGATGAAAAATGGTACTGTTATTTCGTCAGATGCTGGTTTTATAGCTGTGGTTATCTCTGCAAACTGGAAGTTATCTACGTGTTCCGTCATTATTAAAATGTTTTTTCAAAGCTTTCTCTGTCGGATAAATTGATACAATCAAAATAATACATTGAACTGTTACAAGAATTCCCCCTGCAACCCCAATCGTATTTTCATCACTATGGTATAACGGAATATGTATCAAAGCAGATGGTATAATCATTAACCATCCTATTTTCCACCAAAGCTTTCCGCAATATTTGTGAGCAAACTTCCATGTATCCATATTTTTCATGGAACGATTGGTTCTATATCCCACTATACCATTTATAGATTTTGGACAATGTTTCCACATCATTCTTCCACCAATGATCATAACAATGGGAACGATCAAATCACATATTAACATAAACCACCAAAACCACATAAAATCCACCTCTAAATCCCGATTTGCAAGGCAGATGCCCCACATTTCGTTTCACACATTATACCACGCCCATATACGAAAAGTCAAACAACCCATCCACGCTTTTACAGGATGGGTTGCTCATGCAGAGAACCAACTGGATGGCTGATGTTTCACACGTCAAAGCCTGTGTGACAGATGCTCTACAAAGCCTCCCGGCGTGCTTTGTGCGCTGCCGCCTTAAGTCAGTACCGCCACAAGCCCGGTATCATAATCCAGCAGGACGCCCTTCGGGTAGTAGCTATCGAACCAATACAGCGTCATCTGTTCCGAATGCTCCGGCAAGCTCAAATCCAGCTGCATCTGGCCGCAAAACCAGGACAGGTGGGGAAACTGTTCTTCATCCGTTTCCCCTGCCGGAGCATACTGGATCCGTTCGCAGTCCATGCTGTCGTAATAGGCAGCGTAAGTATCCAAAGTGGCAACGTCTGTGTAAAAGGTCAGATAGGAGGAAGCGTGATAATCCTGGGCAATCAAGCTGCGCCAAGACGTAAGAATTGATAACCGTCAAGGCGGAGTGGGGGATATCGGTTTTCGTGAGTGCGTAGATTGGTTGTTTTTTCGGTATTTTATATGCGTGGAAATATGTCAATAATCGTTCTGCTTACGGGAGAATATGTATAAGGACATTTGAATACACGGTAGATATTTATGATGTAAGCTTAGTAATTTTTTCTTTTGCGTTCAAAATGAATTTATCAAGGTCTTTTTCACAAAGTGTATCTGATGCGTATTCAAGAAGCTTTCCAATTTCCATGGAAATATATCGACATTCCTTAAGCTCTTTAGCTAATTTTTCTGTAGTTTCACCATGAAGGTCTTTGATTTTTGCGTCGAGTTCATTAACTTTATCATCCCAGAATTTAATTATCGCGGCTTTTTCTTCTGCTGCATATATTTTTGCTGTAACAAACAATAGAACCCTTTCCCAAAACTTAGTTTCGTGATTATCATAGTCTCTTAATAATTGAGCTACTTCATACATACAGTTTCTTCTTGTTAAATATTCATCAGTTATTATCAATATAGCAAAGTCTTGGCTACGAATTGTTTTCATGAATTCAGATAAACTATCACCAGTTACCAGATTGGTAGTGTCTCTTCGAACAGCTGCAATATCTTTGAGTTCATTCTGTATTCTATCTGCTATTTCAGAAGAAGTCTTTGACCATTGATATGAAATAAAGACTGTTGGTTTGACTGCCTTTTCGAGTTTAAGTTCTTCTATAATTTGCTTAATTTTACTTTCGTATTCGTAATACCCATTATTAATAGCAGATACTAATACATCTCGCATGAAATGTTGCAAAAAATAACGAGCCTTAATTAAATCCTCAGATATCATAGGCGATTTGATTTTTTTGCAACTTTCATATGCCATTAGGAAATAATTTGCTATTGCCTTCATAGTGAGAAAATCTGTATCGCGCTTAAAAATAAAACTATTTCGATTCCTATTATAAAAGCATATCATAATTCCAGCTTCTTCCAACGGAAAACCTAATTTTAACTCGTTAAGAAACAAAAATCTATGGCGAATCCAAGAAAAAAACAGATTGAAAGTTGTTTCAAATTTATATTTCCCAGTCAATATACTATTTAGTGCTTCAATTAATTTCTCGTCATATGCTTGTTTTTTATGTGTAGGGGCATAATCGATACAATCCATAATGTCGCCGTACAGTATATCGTTTCCGTCAAAAGCTTGAAAAGTAAAATTTGAAATGATATTATCAAACAATTCGTCAATGTAGTTTTCCTCAATAGTAATATTATGATTGTTACAATAGTCGATCCAATCAAGTCTTTGATGAATATTTATACTATCGTAGGGAGGTTTCTTCTCAGAAGAATCTTCTGGTTCATTAAAAGCCAAAGCTAAAGAATGCTCTTTATTCCATATTTCAGATATATACGCATTAAAATCTATTTTTATCCCCTGTTTACAGTTATTTATTATAAATTTCTGTTATTGTTTTTCACCAATTGCTTTAATTTCATCATCAAGCACCGCGAAGATAATATCAATTTGGTAGTCGGGATTGTCATTTACGAAATCATTACAAGCCTGAATTGCTTTTCGCCAAGCTCGCTCTTTAGGGTAGCCGAATATGCCAGCTGAGATTAGTGGAAAACCTATAGAATGGCAATCATACTCTTTTGCTAAAAGCAGTGACTGCTTGTACGCACTATAGAGAAGCTTAGGTTCATTCTGCGTGCCACCGCTCCAAACCGGACCGACTGCATGGATGATGTATTTAGCTGAGAGCTTAAATCCGGGCGTTATGACAGCATTTCCTGTTTTACATCCTCCAATAGCTGAACAAGCCTTTGTAAGTTCAGATGATCCTGCTTCGCGGAATATGGCACCACAGACTCCGCACCTTCCCATAAGCCATCATTTGCAGCATTTACGATAGCATCGACTTTCAATTTTGTGATTCCGATTTTTTTACCGCAATAGTACTTGAGCTATCGTCATCGTCTATACTTTCTTCGGCGTCCTTCCATACGATTTCTCGATTATACTTTTTGCTAATGAATGCGCACAGTTCAGATAGATAATCTAAATTCATCTGATAGCGAACATCAGGTTGCGGACAAATGCTCCATGCCTCATCTGATCTATCCTCGCTATAAACAATTTTTTCAAGCTCATGTATTTCTGCGATCAAACAATCTCGTTCTTGCAGTAATTGTTCAAACGTATCGTTTTCATACTCTGCTATATACGATAACGGGCTTATCATCATACCAAACACCTCCCAATTCAGTCATTGTTAGTTTAATTCTATGACAATTTGACGCTTTCGCTTTTCTTCAGTATAAGCTGTGTATTCAGCGTTTTGCTGTCGTCTGACTTCTTCCCGCTGTAACTTGTTTCCAGAATAATCAGAATATCTGTCTAAAGCTGCATCGACACTTTTGAACATCTCACCTAACCGCACAGTATTTAGTGCCTTTCTATGTAAATCACGAATTCTTGCTGCATTTCCGGTAAGTCTCGCACTTGATGTCGTACTACTAATTTGATGTTTGATTTCAATCAATTCATTCTCTGTGTAGTTCTCAATCAACCAAGCAGAAAAATCATCGTACATACTAACTGCAGGAGGATACAGATCGTTTTCTCGAATTCCTGTGTATTCAGGATAATCGATTGGCGTGAGATAATGTGTACTCCAAACACCGTCTGATGACAGTAAGCCACGATGGGTATTTGTTTCAATCTTGTATTTCTTTACACATTCTTCGCACTCAATGACAACTGCTCCTTCTTCATATCTGTTCCAGTCATCACCGTAAGTTGTTTGTGTTATTCTTCCTTTTCCGCACGGGCAGACAGTACTTCGAGTATACATTTCTTCCCAACTCATTACGTTCCTCCTTAGCCATTGATTTATAATGAATAGGGTACCAGAAAATGAAATGAGTGGCATTTATCAACTCGCATTTTCATCATCTGGTACCCTACCTACATATTATACTCCCAGATGCTTTTCAATTACAGCCATGATCTCCTCAATACGCTTGTCGCCGATGCCTTTGATCTGCCGGAGGTCTTTTTCAACTTCCCGCAGGTCGATGGACTTGCCATCGTTCTCCAGCAACCCATTTGCGTAGCGCATCAGGAAGGCTTGCATTTCCTCGCGGCTCATTTTCTTTATTGCGCGATAAGTATCACGGTCGATGATTTTTTGTTCCGCCATAGATTAACTTCTTTCTTTTTAGTCGCATAAAGAGTAAATTTTCGGGAGTCCTTCAGTGTCAATAATTTTGCCAATCTCAATAAGACCATATATAATCAGTGCTCTATGGGGACTCAACGTGGAGACGCAGGCGGAATCTAAAAAAAACATCGAAAAACTGACCGCCCGATGACAACGCCCCTCTTCCTTCTCCGGTGTGTGCAGATCGGGCTGTCCCTCTCGGAGCTTGATCTGCTCACGATCGGAGTCGTGAATGATATGTTCACCGAAAAGGAAAATGACGAATATGACGGCTGGCATGAAGTCGCTGGACAGGCGGATTTTGATGCTTTCTGATTGACTGTTTCTCCCTGCTGTGCTATAATTCTGGTATGGGGAAAGCGAGGCTTTCTACGTTAAATCGGAATTTGGAGGAGCGATTCTATGAGCATACGTTCCAAGGGAAGGCGCAAAATCATCGTTGACGGACAAACATATTTATGGTACGTTGCCTTAGACGATGAATCTCCGTACAATATTTTGAACATAGTATCATATGATAAATACCTGATCCTATCTTGTCCTCTCCAGACAAAAACAGAATATGTAATCAGCAAAGGCAGAGTATTTCAAGGAAAAGAAACGAAAGAAGGCTGGGATAGATACTTGCTTCCGTTTCATATTCCAGAAAGTATCACACCGAAATTTGTCAAACAAATAATCGTCTGGTCAACGCAAAATACAGATGCAGTCAAAATACAATGGAATAATGATCAAGGTATTCCTGTTTAACAACTTCCGATTTATCGCATGAACTGAATATACACTAAGCAGTCCTTCGGGGCTGCTTTTTTCATGCCCTCACGGAGGAGGTGAACCGCATGGCAAACAGAATCAAGGGCATCACCGTTGAGATCGGCGGCGATACTACCAAGCTGTCGAAGGCTCTGGAAGGTGTCAATAAAAACATCAGGAACACGCAGACGCAGCTCAAAGATGTACAGAAACTGCTGAAGCTCGATCCTTCCAACACGGAACTGCTCTCGCAGAAGCACAAGCTCCTCGCCGATGCGGTGACGGCTACCAAAGAAAAGCTGGAAACCCTGAAAACTGCTGCGGAACAGGCAAACACGGCTCTCGCCAACGGCGACATTTCGCAGGAGCAGTACGATGCACTCCAGCGTGAGATCATCGAAACGGAACAGGAACTGCAGAACCTCCAGCGTGAGGCGGAGGCTTCCAGTACGGCTCTTGCAAAACTCGGTCAGGCGGGTGAAATGCTTGAAAAGGCAGGCGACAAAATCGCAGATGTCGGTACCACTTTAACTACACACGTTACTGTGCCTATTGCTGCCGCCGGTACCGCCGCTGTCAAGACCGCCGCTGACTTCGATTCAGCTATGTCTAAAGTTTCCGCCGTATCCGGTGCTACCGGAGATGACTTACAAGCCCTCCGGGATAAAGCAAGGGAAATGGGCGCAAAGACCAAGTTCTCCGCTTCCGAAGCTGCCGACGCTATGAATTACATGGCGATGGCAGGCTGGAAAACCGGAGATATGCTGGAAGGTATCGAGGGCATTATGAACCTTGCGGCGGCAAGTGGTGAAGATCTCGCAACCACCTCAGATATTGTCACGGACGCTCTGACAGCTTTCGGCATGACTGCTGATGATTCTGCTCACTTTGCAGATGTTCTTGCGGCGGCAAGTTCAAATGCAAATACCAATGTGTCCATGATGGGTGAAACCTTCAAATACTGCGCACCTGTGGCAGGTGCTTTAGGCTTTTCCTGTGAGGATACTGCGCAGGCTATCGGTTTAATGGCGAATTCAGGTATCAAATCAACACAAGCCGGTACTGCTCTGCGAACCATCATGAACACGCTTGCCGGAGATGTGAAGATCTGCGGCGATTCCATCGGTGAGGTGGAAATTGCAACAACAAATGCTGACGGCTCAATGCGTGATCTCAATGATATCTTAGCCGACTGCCGCTCTGCATTTTCACAACTATCTGAATCGGAACAGGCAAATGCGGCGCAGGCATTGGTTGGCAAAAACGCAATGTCCGGCTTCCTTGCGCTGATGAATGCTGCGCCTGCGGATATTCAGAAGCTGGAAGGCGCGATTAGCACTTGTTCTGACGAGATCGACGGTTACAACGGTGTCACTGAAAAGATGGCTGCCGTCATGCAGGACAATCTCGAAGGACAAATCACCATTCTGAAATCACAGTTACAGGAGCTTGCTATCTCTTTCGGCGAAATCTTGATGCCTGCAATCCGAGCAATCGTCAGTAAGATTCAGGGGCTTATCGACCACTTCAACGCCCTATCCCCTGCTGCAAAGGAAACCATTGTGAAAATCGCACTTGTAGCGGCTGCACTCGGACCTCTCCTTGTCGTAGTCGGAAAAACGATGGTCGGTGTCGGCAAGCTGATGCAGTTCATTTCCAATCTGCCGACCATTATTGCAGGTGCAAAGGCGGCATTCAGTTCCTTTGGTGCTGCTATCGGCGGTATATCCGCACCTGTCGTCGCTGTCATTGCAGTTGTCGCTGCACTGGTGGCGGCTTTTGTGCATCTGTGGCGCACGAATGAGGACTTCCGCAACAAGATCACGGCGATCTGGGAGCAGATCAAGCGTATCTTTTCCGGCTTCTGTCAGGGCATTGTTGACCGCATCAACGCGCTGGGCTTCGATTTCAAAAATATCACGGAGGTCATCAAGGCTGTATGGGACGGACTCTGCAAGTTCATGAAACCGATCTTTGAGGGGCAGTTCCAGCAGATTGCAAATATCTTCAAGGCTGTGACAAACATCATCCTGAGTATTCTGGATATTTTCGTCGGCATCTTTACCGGCGATTGGAGCCGAGTGTGGGACGGTATCAAGGGCATCTTTGCTGCTGTATGGAATTTCATCAAGGATACGCTGAAAAATACGCTGAATATGATCTGCGGTATTTTCGGCACCGATCTTGGTGAAGTAAAAGAATTCTGGGTGAACGTCTGGACGAGCATCAAGAACTTTTTCGTCAACATCTGGAACGGTATAAAGAACTTTGTAAGCACAGTCCTCAATGCGATCAAGAACTTTTTCACAACTATCTGGACAGGCATCAAGAACTTTTTTGTCGGTATCTGGACGGCGATTTATAACAGTGTTTCAGAGAAAATCAATCTCATCAAAACTGTTATCACTGTCGTTTGGAACGCCATTCATACAGCGATCAGCACGGTGCTGAATGCAATCTGGTCGGTTATCACAACTGTATGGCAGACCATTTACGACTTTATCTCTCCGCTGCTGGAGGCATTCAGGTATCTGTTCGAGACGATTTTTGAAGCGATCCATGTAATTATCAGCCGCGTGATGGACTGGATTCACGAAAAGATAACCACCACATGGGAGACCATTACAACGGTTGTTACTGTCATTCTTGAAGCTATCAGGACATTTTTCGAGACGATCTGGAATGCGATCTGTACAACGATTTCCACTGTGCTTGACACTACCAAGAGTGTGATTGAAACTGTATGGAACGCAATCTCCGGCTTTATTTCGGGAATCCTCAACGCTATCTGGTCTGTGATTTCTTCTATTTGGGAAAGCATCAAAAATCACATCACCAATATGCTGAATGCCATTCATGCTGTTGTTTCGGCAGTTTGGAACGCTATGTCCGGTTTCATCAGCGGTATCCTGAACACAATTTTTGCGACTGTCGCAAATATCTGGAATAGCATCAAAAGTACAATTTTCACGGTGCTGAACACCATTAAAACTGTGGTTACTTCTATTTGGGATAGCATAAAAACGGCTATATCCAGCAAGATCACTGCGATAAAAACCACTATTGAAAACGGCTTCAATGCGGCAGTGAACTTTATCAAGAATCTCGGTTCACAGGCGGTACAATGGGGCGCGGATATCATCAATAATATTGTCAGCGGCATTAAAAGCAAGATCAATGCCGTTGCCGATGCAGTCAAGGGTGTTGCAGACAAGATTCGCTCCTTCCTGCACTTCTCTGTACCTGATGAGGGACCTCTTGCGGATTTCGAGAGCTGGATGCCGGACTTCATGAAGGGGCTTGCAGACGGTATCAACGCTAATGCAAATGTTGTAGGCGATGCGGTCAACAGCTTTGCAGGCGGTCTTGCTGAGAAAATCAGCAGTGTGATTCAGAGCGCTCTGTCCAATGTTGTTACATCGGTACAGGGCTTTATGACGCAGGTGTTCGATACCGTGAAAACGGTCTGGACAAACGCCAATGTTGCGATTGATGCGACAATGACGCAAATCAGCAGCGGTATTACTTCCGGTTGGAAAACGATCGTCAGCACGATCAAAACGGCGCTTGAAAGTATCCGCAATATTATCATGACCACATGGAAAGCTGTATCTTCTGTGATCTCCGCAGCGCTGGACGGTATCAGGAAAATCGTCACGGCGGTATGGACGGCACTGAAGAACCTCATCAAAACGGGACAGCTTGACATCAAATCTGTAGTGACGACAACATGGGAAGCTGTATCCGGTGTGGTTCGGACAGCGGTCAATGCGATCAAATCCGTTGTGCAGGCAGTCTGGGATGCAATGCCGGATACCGTGCGCAGTGCCATGAACCGTGTCAAAGAAGCCGTGCTGTCTATCTGGGACGGCATCAAAAACGGCATCGGTGACAGGCTCGGCGGTGTGCGGGATGCGGTTACCAACGCCATGAATGCTGTGTACAGCGCAGTCATGGACAAGGTCAACAGCTCGTGGTCGTGGGGACGCGACCTCATGCAGAACCTTATCAACGGCATCACCTATATGCTCGGCAGTCTGATTAACACAGTCTCGGATGTGGCTCGTTCCATCTGGGAATACCTGCACTTCTCCGTACCTGAAAAGGGTGCGCTGACTGATGTGGAGGAGTGGATGCCGGACTTCATGAAGGGGCTGGCAAAGGGCATTGACAAGAGCAAAAAGTATGTGGAGGCGGCTGTTTCCGGTGTGGCTGATGCCATGACACTGACAATGCAGTCCGGGCTGAACGTCGATATGGACGGGCGGGGAGCCCCCGCTGGCGATTACGGCGCAATGATGAACGGCGGCGCGAGAGCAACGGTCATCAACAACTATAACAACGACAACAGCCGGACTGTCAACCAGACGAATAATTCGCCTAAGTCACTGTCACGGCTGGAAATTTATCGTATGACACGGAATGCGCTGAATGTGTGACGGGGTGGGCTTTTGCCTGCCCTATTGCTTCGATAAATCATAATTTAGGCTTATAAAGGCACTTGGTATCTCTATCATAAACATAATCGGGAAGTTCGTCAGTATCTGTTACACTCCAATGAAACATTCTGCAAAAAAGCTGGGTAAAATTGTCTGTTCTCTTATCATATAGAGTTTCAGTTTCCATTAGTTGCCTTTTCAATTCTGAAATATCCTCTGTTTTTCCAATCAAGCGTGTATCATACTTATAATGTTCAATCTCTAATACCATAAGTTATTTTACCTTTAAATTCCGATTTAGCGCAGAGAGCCCGCGCTACGTTTTCTCCATTATACCACATTCATTCCGAAAAAGTAAAGGGGGCGCAACCATGTTTTTTACACTTATTCTTGAAAACACAAACGGTGATCGGGTGGACATGACCACGACCGCCAACCAGTATATGACTGCAAAGGTCGAGGGCTTGAATCCGCCACCCGGCACGATCAGCACCTCCTCCTACGCAGGTATGGACGGCAGCTACCTCAACAACGCCTTCATTGAGAAGCGGAATGTCGTCATTTCCTTTGAGATGCGTGGTGTGGGCGTGGAAGCCCGCAGGCATCAGCTCTACAAGGTTGTGAAGCCCTCGCGCTACATCAAGGTCTACTATGCAACAGCAGGCATTGATGTATTTGCGGAGGGCTATGTGGAGACCTGCGAGGTCAGCAACTTCGAGCAGCTTGTTACAGGACAAATCTCAATTCTCTGCCCGGATATTTATTGGTATTCCACGACATCGGTCATGGCGTATTATTCGCAGATTCTCGGTGCGTTTACCTTCCCTTTCCCGACCGAAAGCAACCCGGAGCCGTTTATCCTCGGCAAATACAACACGCAGAACATGATGACCATTGTCAATGACGGTGACGAGATCGGCTTCACGCTGGTGATTGAAGCGCTGGAGGATGCGCGTTCTCCTACGCTGTATAATGCGGACACGGACGAGTATCTGCAAATCACCGGCGACATTCTCGCAGGCGATATTATTACGGTGACCACGAAAACAGGCAACAAGACCGTCACGCTTGATCGCGGCGGCGTTAAGACCAATATCATAAACCGGCTTGTTTCCGGCTCGACATGGCTGACGCTGCGTGAAGGCAGAAACCGTTTCTACCTGCGCGGAACAGGACTGCAAAACTTGAGAGTGACTATCGTTCACACGAACGCTTATCTGGGGGTGTGATATGCAGATCGAAGTGTATAACATGATCGCCGATGAAAATACACTCATCATCACACTGGAAGCAGTGTACGACAGTTTTTCTTCGCTGCTATGGGACATTGAATACTACCAGTGTGGCAGCTTTGAGGTGTATATCGCAGTCAATCCGGAAAATCTTTCGATTTTTCAGACCGGACGCATTGTCGGCAGAGATGATGACAGTCAGCATTTCGGCATCATCGAATCGGTGCTGATCAATACAGATATTGAAAACGGCGACTACTTGACAGTGCGTGGTCGCTTTTTGATGTGTCTGCTGGAACGGCGCATCATTCACCCGACATATAACGTGACAGCGGCAAAGGCATACAGCGATATTGTCCGGGATGTCGTGACGCAGAATGCACTGCTCTCGGATAACCGCAGGATTCCGGGGCTTTTCCTCGGAACGGTTACCGGCACCTGCTGGGAGCAGACAGCTACGCTGCAGATCTCATACACGAACCTGATGCAATGGGTGTATACGATCTGTGAAAAGCTGGGCGGCACGGCGAATATCCGGCTGGTGAAATCCTCCGGGGAGCAATACCGCATGGTATTCGACCTCTCCGAGGGTGCTGACCGGAGCATCATGCAGGAGGATAATCCGCATATTATCTTCTCCGACGCATACAGCAATCTGCTGTCGTTCAGCTATGCCGAAGACAGCAGCGTCCAGAAGAATTTCGCATATATCTTCGGTCAGGGCAAGGGCGATGAACGCAAACGCACCACATATTGTGACGGCGATGAGCCGACATACCTTGACCGCTATGAAGTGTATGTGGATGCAGATGATATTTCCGAGACAGAGCAGGTCGAGGGAGAAACGATACCGATTCCGGAGGAGAAGTATCTGGAACTGCTGAAAACCAGAGGCTCAGAACGGCTAGTGCTGCCGAAAGCAGCATCGGAATCAGACATCGCTGCGCACAATACGCAGTATGTATACAACCGCGATTATTTCGTCGGCGACTATGTGACGGTGCAGCACCGGCGCTTCGGTATGCTGCAGCCGCAGATACAACTCATCGGCATGATTGAGGGCTTCGACCAGAACGGACGGAGCCTGACACCAACTTTCAAGGAGGCATGATATATGGCTTTTTATAGCGGTTTTTTCAATTCAAAAGGGCTTGACCGCACCTATACGGCGGAGGACTTCACATCGTATCTTTCGTCTATCATCTGCAACGGCATCCTCGACACCTACGGGCAGATGTTTAAGCTGACGGCGGCAAACAGTGGTCTGGGCGTGGTTCTTGGTACCGGTAAAGCGTGGATCAATGGGCATTATTTCATCAACGATTCCCGGTATGTGATCGATCTCACATCATATCAGGACGAGTCCTTGCCGAGATATGTCGGTATTGCGATCTATCTTGATACCACAGAATCTGTCCGCAGTGTTACGCTCAGACTTTTTCCCGGTACCCCGGCAGAGAGTCCGCAGCTTCCAACCATCCCACAGGATGAAGATCATGTCCGACTTCTGATGTATGCAGTGCGCATGAATCCGGGAGCTTCACGAATTACAGAAAGCGATTGGTTCGACTATCGCGAGGACAGCAATGTCTGCGGCTACTGCAAGTGTATTCTCGGCAAGTGCAAGGTGACGGAGCTGATGTCGCAGATGGCACAACTTGTCGCAGAGGTACAGGAGAACAACGAGACCATTGTTGAGCTGACCAATAAGGTCGAGCAGCTTGAGGCGGAGGTCGAGGATATCGGGGACATTGTCTCTGCCGGTCAGTGCGGTGAAAATGCGTACTATGCGCTCTACTCCAATGGAAAGGTGCTTGTAAAAGGCACTGGCGCAATGTATGACTACGACCTCGAATCCAATCGTTCGCCGTTCTACCGGAACGATGCGGTGAGATCAGTCGTTGTTTCCGAAGGCATTACAACTGTTGGTGAGGATGCCTTTGAACGCTGTCTGAATCTGGAAACCGTATCTCTCCCGACAACGCTCACCTCGATTGGAAACGGCGCATTTATGCCTGCGGATGAATATCCGAGTGCAGCCGGAAAGCTGAACAGCATCACCATTCCTGATGCAGTTACAACGCTTGGCGGCGCTGTGTTCTGGGGTGCTGCTCTGACTTCTCTCACAGTTCCCCATAATGTAGCGACGGTTGGAAAGTATGCTTGCCGTGATTGTACGCGGCTGACATCAGTCCGATATGAAGGCTCCGTGATCGGCGGCTTTATGTTCGTTAACTGCACAGCTCTCACGAGTTTTACAATGGCGCACACGGTCGCTTCGATCGGTGAACACTGCTTCAATTACTGCGGCGCACTTGAAACGATCACTTACGAAGGCAGTCTTGCGGATTGGGCAGCAATCACAAAGCAGAACAACTGGGACGGCAAAGGCGGCATGGAAGTTGGACAGTCGGGACTTACCCGTATACAGTGCCTTGACGGATTTATGGAATGGGATGCAGAAAACCACGAATGGACGGAGGTGCATGAATAATGTGGAAATTCCTTGTAAAGAACCAGAGCATTGAGGTGCTGGAGCGTGAGGTGCTGGCGGATCATCAGATCCAGTATGTGCAGTTCCGCTTTACGTTTGACGGTGACTGGCGGCGATTTCATAAGGTCGTGCAGTTCAGCCAGTGTGACGAAACCTATAATATCGTTCTCGGCACGGACGGCACATCACTGTATCTGCCTGCGGAGCTTCATGTCGGCGCTGCCAAAATGTCGGTATTCGGCTATGATACCGAAAGCGATACAACAGTACGTGCAACGACTGTGCCGGTTACGCTGAATATCCGTCCTTCCGGTTTCGTCGGTGATAATGAACCGCCCATTCCGCCGACGCCTGATCTCTACACACAGCTTCTGAAGAAGATCGAGGAAGCAGGACACGGCGCTGACGGTAAGTCCGCCTATGAGATCGCTGTCGAGCATGGGTATGTTGGTACGGAGGAGGAATGGCTGGCATCACTCAAGGGAGAGCCGGGTGAAACACCGGATATGTCGGAATACCCGAAAACCTCCGAGGTAACGACTATTGTCGAGCGCGAGATTGAGGCAGCAACCGGAGATTTACATTCTCATGCGAACAAGGCAACGCTGGATGCTTTTACACCTGAACTTCTACAGGAGCTTTCCGGCTTGCAGCAGTTTGAGGATTCCACCAATTACGATATTCATGATATCCGTGAGGCACTTCTTCCGATCAGCTCTGCGGCACATACACATAATAACAAGGATGTGCTGGACAGCATCACGCAGGAAATGCTTGACGGTATCGCACAGGCACATACACATCACAACCTCACAACGCTGAACGGCATCACGGATTCTCATGTTTCCCGCTGGGAAGATGCATACACTGCAGCAATGAATCTCAATGAGCGTGTCGGCGTGAACGAGGGTGTATTCGAGCGCTTCAAGACTGAGATCCTCTATGATATGCAGGGATGCCGCACATCCATTTCGGATATTCTTACCCGGATTTCTGGCGTGGAGACTGAGCTTTCCGGCGTAGAGACTGCACTTGCGGCAATTGTGGAGGTGACGACATGAGCATTGCAAATTATCTGACGGCGCTGGATGCACAGCGCGACCAGCTTGCCCGAAATCTCGTGACAATGGGTGTGCAGGCTTCGGAGTCCGAAAAGCTGAATACTCTCGTGCCGAAGGTGCTGCAGATTCCGTCCGGCAGACTGGAGGTGACGCTGTTCCGCAACGGCAATGATGCTCTTACCACTTTCGGTGAGAGCATCTACACTTTCTATATTGACGGATACCGCAGCATTGCTGGCTTTGCTGACGTGTATCCGCATTTCTGCTGCGCGGAGAATGCCTATGCGCTTTCCTACAATCAGCCGGACTTTAACTGGGGCGCAACCATTTACACCATGTGTATCACTCCGGTGCGCATCACACCTGCAAGCAGAATTCTGCTCACCTACAAATCCGGTACGACCGATGCGGGTGAAATGTGGCTGGTACGCAAAAGCAGTCAGCAGATGTCGCCTGCGGAAACGGCGAGATATATCCATGAACAAATCCAGAACAATAATGCTGTATTTGTTCCGTTCGGCTGGCTCGGTTCGGTCGGCAACTATATCTCCGTCCTGCACGACTGCAGCGGTGTATCTGCTGACGAATATTATCTCGCATGGAAAGCGGTGACAGACAACACAAGCCCTATGATCAGAACGGTCAAGGTACTGGAGGTGACAACATGAAAGGAAGTATCTGTACGGTGATCGGCGCGATCGGCGGCGGAATCGCAGCGCTGTTCGGCGGCTGGGATTCCGCGCTGGTGACGCTTATCATCTTCATGGGCATTGACTTTGCAACCGGAATGATTACCGGCGCAATGGGCAAGTCCAAACACAGCAAGACCGGAAAGCTGAACAGCAAGGCTGGCTGGTACGGGCTTGCAAAGAAGTGCAGCATCCTCATGCTCATTATTGTGGCGGTGCGTCTGGATATTCTGCTCAATACGAACTATGTGCGTGATGCGGTCTGCATTGCATTCTGCGTGAACGAGCTGCTCTCCATCGTGGAAAACACATCGCTCATGGGAATTCCGTATCCTCCCACACTGAAAAATGCGATTGAGGTGCTGCAGAAGCAGACCGGCAGAAAGGACGATAACGATGATTAAGACCTACGGCTATACCGATAATACACAGCTTTCTCCGCACTTCAATGCGCAGGAGTTCCGCTGCAAATGCGGCAAGGCACATGATTTTCAGATCGATGATGATCTCATCACAAAGCTGGAGGCGCTCTATTCTACGCTGAACTGTTCCAAGATCATCGTAACATCCGGTTTCCGTTGTGCTGCTCATGATAAGGCAGTCAAGGGCAGCGGCACGGGACAGCATACACGCGGCAAGGCGGCGGACATCTGCTGCTACGGGCAGGACGGACAGCCGATCTCCAGCAAGACTGTATGCTGCAAGGCGCAGGATACCGGCTTTACCGGCATTGCGAATATCACTGCCGCCTATATCTATACGCACGTCGATGTGCGTTCCGGGCGAAAGTGGTACGGTGATGAGGTTCACGGCAACAGCAGCGTGACCGATGATTTCTATAAATACTTCGGAGGTAAGGATATGAAGGGCATCGACGTCAGCGTTCATAACGGCAAGATCGACTGGCAGAAGGTCAGGGCTGCGGGCATTGACTTTGCAATCCTGAGAGCAGGATACGGCAGGCTGGCATCGCAGAGGGATAACCGTTTCGAGGAGAACTATGCGGGCGCAAAGGCTGCCGGTATTCCGGTCGGTGCTTACTGGTATTCCTACGCCATGAGCGAGGACGAGGCTCGTCTGGAGGCTGATGTGTTCCTGTCCGTCATCAAAGGAAAACAGTTCGAGTTCCCAGTATATTTTGATCTGGAGGAGAAAAAGCAGTTTGACCTCGGCAAGAAAAAGGTATCTGCGATTATGCGGTCGTTCCTTGAAAGAGTTGAATCCGCCGGATACTTTACCGGTCTGTACGGCTGTGCTTCCTCTCTCACAACACATACCGCCGATGACATTAAGTCCTGCTACACGATCTGGCTGGCACACTGGTGTAACCAGACGAATTACACCGGCGCTTACGGCATCTGGCAGCATTCCGAGAAAGGCAGCGTGGACGGCATCAACGGCAATGTTGATCTGGATATCTGCTACAAGGATTTCCCAACGGTCATCAAGGCAAAGGGGCTGAATGGATACGGCAAGGAGGAAGTCCTGCCGAATCCGCCTGCGCCTGCTGTCGATGACAGCATTGCGGTTGAGGTCACAGTGGACGGTCTGAAGTACAGTGGAAAACTGAATAAGGCTTGAGATATGGGCTGTCGGGGATTTTTTCTCGGCGGGCGCATTTTTTTCGTCCAAACGCACCTCGATTCTGTAGTGGGATATGAAGGGGTTGACTTTTCCGGCTATCAATAGGAGGTGCTATCATGGAACAGCAGAAAATCATTGATGAGATCAACTACTACAAGGCGCAGGAAATCACGGAACTGCTCTATGCCAGTGGTATGATCACATTTGACGAGTATGACAAATTAACGGACTTGAACCGCCGATCTTTCTCTCCCTTGTATGCGGACTTATTACCGAAAACGCTTGAAAAAACAGCCACTCAGAGTTAATATTGTATACTGACAAAGGAGGGAAAACCAATGAAAATCAAGAAAATTGAAGCACAGCCGCAAGAGGTAAAAAAGCTCCGCGTAGCAGCCTACTGCCGTGTTTCAACTGACAATGACGATCAGAAGGAAAGCCTTGAAGCACAGAAAGCACATTATGAAACGTGGATCAAGAGACATTCCAACTGGGATTTTGCCGGGATATTTTATGATTTTGGCATTACCGGAACAAAAGCGGATGTTCGTGACGGATTGCAGGCGCTGATGTATGAATGCCGTATCGGACGCATCGACTATGTGCTGACGAAGTCGGTGAGCCGCTTCTCCCGCAATACCACGGACTGCCTTGAACTTGTGCGTGAGCTGCTTTCTTATAACGTACCCATCTACTTTGAGAAAGAGAAGCTGGATACCGGCAGCATGGAAACAGAGCTTGTACTGGCAATTCTCAGCAGTCTTGCGCAGGAGGAATCCGAGTCCATTTCCAAGAACGTGAAGTGGGGAAACCAGAAACGCATCAAAAACGGCAGGTACAGAGCCGGAACAGCGCCCTACGGATACACCTTTGACAGCGACGGAAACTATGCGATCATTCCGGAAGAAGCAGACATTGTCCGCTTCATTTTCGAGTCCGTTGTTTCCGGCATGGGTGTGCATAAGATCGGCAAGGAACTGGACAGCCGGTGTGTGCCGACGCGTAAAGGCGGCAAGTGGAGTACCACAACGATCATGGGCATTTTGAATAATGAGAAATATGTGGGTGATGTCCGCTACAACAAGACCTATACGGACGACAGCTTCCGCAGGCACAGGAACAAGGGCGACGTGGACAGTCCGGAAGTGAAAGACCACCACGAGGCGATCATCAGCAGGGATCTGTACGCGACAGCACATGAAGTGCTGGAACAGCGGCTCAGGGAGCGCGGCATCCGGCACGATGATGAAAAGTATCAGCGCAGGTTTGCTTTCAGCAGCAGGATCATCTGCGGGGAGTGCGGCACCACGTTCAAGCGTCAGGTGATTTCCAGCGGAATCAGCTGGTGCTGCAAGAAGCACATTGCGGATAAGGATAGTTGTTCGATGAAGTTTATCCATGAGGAGGCATTCCAGTCCGCTTTCACCACGATGCTGAACAAGCTCATTTTTACCCGGAAGATTCTGCTCCGCCCGTATTACAATGCGCTGCGTGTGGCGGGCAGCGATGAGAACCTCCAGCGCATTATGAGCCTGAAGGAGAGCATCCAGAAGAATTCCGACCGGAAATGCGAACTGAAGAAGCTCCGTGTAAAGGGCATCATTGACGCAGTGATGTATAATCAGGAGTTGAACCGCATGGAAAAGCAGAACGAGGAAGCCCGCAGAGAGATACAGAGCCTCGGCAATATTGAATCCGGTCTGATGCTGCGGGAGACCGAAAAGCTGCTGCATTTTATTGAAGCGACGGAAATGCTGGACGCTTACGATGAGGAACTGTTCACTTCCTTTGTTGACAGCATCATCGTTTACAGCAGGGACAGCGTCGGCTTCAAGCTGAATTGTGGGCTGACATTAAAGGAGGCACTATGTACGGATACAAGATCATAAACGGCAAAGCCGTCATCGACGAACAGGAAGCCGGAATCATAATCAGCATATTCAATGGCTACATTTCCGGGCTGAGCATGAAGGCGGTTGCGGCGAATGCGGGCGTTCTCATGCAGCACAGTGCTGTCAAGCGAATCCTGATGCAGGATGCTTATATCGGCACCGACTACTATCCTGCGATCATCAGCCGGGAGACCTTTGCAAAGGCAAACGGCAGGAGGCTGCATCGTGCAAATCTGCACGGTTCCGAAAAGCGATATACAGCACCGCCGATACACAAGGCGTTCGAGCTGGCTGCTGCGGAGACGCATTTCGACGATCCGGCAGAGCAAGCAGAATACATCTATAGTCTGATCGAGGTGAAACGATGAATGTCATAAAAATACCTGCAAAGCCGCAGAAAGGCAATGCGGCAGCAAAGGAGGAAGTGAAGCGCCTGCGGGTGGCGGCATACTGCCGTGTCTCAACGGACAACGAGGAACAGGCTTCCAGCTACGAGGCGCAGATCCAGCATTATGAGGAATTCATCAAGACAAATCCGGAGTGGGAGTTCGTCGGGGTGTATGCGGATGAGGGTATCAGCGCTACCAATACAAAAAAGAGAGAGCAGTTCAACACTATGATCGAGGACTGTCAGGCAGGAAAAATCGACATGATCTTCACGAAATCGATCAGCCGATTTGCCCGTAATACACTGGACTGCCTGAAATACATCCGCCTGCTGAAGGAGATCAACATTCCGGTTTTCTTTGAAAAGGAGTCCATCAACACGATGGACGCAAAGGGTGAAGTCCTGATAACCATTATGGCATCGCTGGCACAGCAGGAATCTGAGTCACTCAGCAAGAATACAAAAATGGGTATCCAGTACCGCTTCCAGCAGGGGAAAGTGCTTGTAAACGCACGGAACTTCCTCGGATACGACAAGGACGAGGAGGGGCATCTGGTTATCAATCCAGCAGAGGCGGAAATTGTCAAGCGTATCTTCCGGGAGTATCTGGAAGGCGCAAGCTGCATGAAGATTGCAAGAGGACTGGAGCGTGACGGCATCCTGACCGCACGGGGCAATCCACGCTGGCACGACAGCACCGTCCGCAAGATACTGGAGAACGAGAAGTATATGGGGGACGCGCTCCTGCAAAAGACCTACACCATTGACTTTCTGAATAAGAAACGTGGCAAGAATAACGGCACTCTGCCGCAATACTATATTGAAGACGACCATGAAGCGATCATCCCAAAGGATATATTCATGAGAGTGCAGGAGGAAATGGCACGGCGGTCATCCGAGCGTGATATGAACGGCAGGCGGCAGGGCTTCAGTGCAAACCACGCCTTCTCGCACATGGTGACCTGCGAGTGCTGCGGTGAGCATTTCCGCAGGCTGCACTGGAACAACCGGGGCAAGAAAACAATCGTCTGGCGATGCAAGACCAGACTGGAGGACAGGACACGCTGCATGGCACGGACGGTCAGCGAGGATGAACTGCAGCAAGGGTTTATTGACGCGGTCAATGAAGTTCTCGGCAACAGCGACGAATACCTGAAAAAGCTGAAAAGCAACCTGAAAACCGCGATCAGCCTTGCTAATCCGCAGTCAGCGGAAGCCCTCGCAGAAAGAATGCGACAATTGCAGCAGGAACTGATCGACCGGACGGAAAGCGGCACGAACTACGATGACCTTTCTGAGGAGATACTCCGGCTGCGGGAATTGCAGGAGCAGACCGTCATGGACGATGCCGCCAAAGCTGCGCACCGGGAGCGTATTCAGGAACTGCTGCATTTCATTAATTCTCAACCGCGAACCATCACGGAGTTTGATGAGGCTCTGGCGAAGAAACTGTTGGAAAGCGTCAAGGTATGCGAGTCCTTTCTGGAATTCCGGTTCAAGTCTGGCATGACGATCAGCATTGAAAAGTGAACAGATAGGGCAATCCCCGCATCACTGGTGATTCAGTGGTGCGGGGCTGTTTTTATTCTTCCTCCGTATATACTTCATATAAATCATCGACTGGCATTCGATTATATAACGCTAATAGCTCAATAATACTTGGTTTAATGCAATCATAAAGCGGGGATGAACAATTATATCTGAAAACTATAGGAGAACCATTGCCAGAAAATGCAATACGACCGTCTTCAAAATAGATGTGAGTAACACATACATTTTTGAGGAAAGATGGCGGAAGTGGATTTTTAGCATTTGGATTGTGAAATATGAATATGCCTTCAGGTAGTTCTTCTGGTTGCTTATTTGATACTTCTTTTTTTATAAAACGAGGGAATACCATCCCATTTATATTATTACATTTGGACATATCCTCATGAAAAGTGACCACCTTATTCAATGATGGTAATCCGTTTGATATTCCATTTGCCAATAATTTACCTAAAGTTGATGTGCAACTAAACATTATCGCCGAAATCTGTTCATATTCAGGTTTGTTAAATAGACCAATATCAATAGCTAATGATTCTGTTTTTTGCACCTTATCTTGTGGATAATATATATTTAAAAATGGATTATAAATCCTTCCATACAACAATGCGATTAGAGGATAGATATACTCATTTCCGTATGTTAATTCATCAAATGATGCCATAGCGATTATAAACGGATCATTTGAATCAACCCACTCTTTTTTTATGTATGTATCATTGTATTTTTTCAATTTTGAACTTATTGCGCTTGAATACCGGATGATAGAGTAAACAAGGTTTTTATGAAAATCCATATTCAAATATGGTGGGAACATTTTTTTAAATTGATCAATTGGAGACCGCAGATTTCCATATGCGAGGGTTCTTAAATTGGAAACATTTCCTTTGACTGAAACGTCTCTATGTTGTTCTTCATATTTTTCGATGTCTGCTTTTATTTGTTCTGCTTTTTCACCTGTAATATTTGCCGTTACTGCTTCAATAAAGATTTTAGGCTCATTTATATAAAAGTCTGGCATGGGATGAGTTTGATTTAAGGAATACCCAGCATTAATAAGTAGTCTATAAATTATTATTTCCCAGAAAGCAGAATGAAAAGTTTCTTGAAATTCTCGAACGAATTTCCCATCGCGGTCTTCCATACCATCTGCCCATTCACTTAGTACTTTTCTTTCTATAAACAATTGATCACGTAATAATAAGAATTTAGGATGGCACAGTTTATCAGTCATTTTTTTAGCAAGTGTAAACAATTCCATATAGTACCTCATAATAATATAGTTGAAAAAAGTTATTCATATTAGAATAATGCGTGTTGAGTGCATTTTTATCAAGTGCTTAAATAGCTTTATTAACCCGATCTCAAACATAAAGATACAACTATGCACATTTTGACAACCTTTCCCCACACTCAACCCTATTTTGCAAACACCCGAATCGCAACTTTTGGTCAGCCTGTTTTCTGCGATTTTACGCTGTTTTTCAGCACGACATTCAATCCGCACACTGAAAAATCGGAAAAAGCAGTTTCACGCACACTAAATCGAGTGCGTGATTTGGTTGTCAAAAATTAAAGTGCGCGGATTGGTTGTCAGATGTGCCGTGTACGTCTTTTTGCCCTTTTACCTGTTCCCACATACAGATTTTGAGTGGGTAAAACTGCTGTTACCGCAAACGGGTGATGCCGATAATCCGCGTAAATACGCCGTTTTAGGATTTTTCTCGTGACAGCAGAACCACGCACTCAACGTGTCCCGTTCTGGGGAACAGATCCACCGCCTGAACCTTCTGGGCGTGGTATCCCATCTTGTCCAGCAGTGCACAGTCCCGGGCGGCAGTGGCAGGATTACAGGAGATCATCACAATGCGCTGGGGTGCCATGCGGCACACTGCCTCCAGAGTCTGGGCATCACAGCCCTTTCGGGGCGGATCCAGCACGATCACATCCGGATGCTCTCCGCGCTGGGCAAGCTGCTGTGCCCACTGGGCTGCATCCCCCACATGAAAGTCGGCGTTTTCAATGCGATTCTCCCGGGCATTCCGGATGGCATTTTCCACCGCCTGGGGGATCACCTCTACCCCGGTCAGGTGCTTCACCCCATCCGCCATGGACAAGCCGATGGTACCGGTGCCACAGTACAGATCCAGCAAAGACTGGCGACCGTCCAGCTGCGCAAATTCCCGGGCAATGCCATACAGCCGCTCCGCCTGGGCAGTGTTCACCTGGTAAAAAGCATGGGGGGACAGCTCCACCCGGATGCCGCACATGGTATCCCGGATCGCCGCCTGCCCCAGCAGGGTTTCCGTCCGCTTACCCAAAATCACGTTGGTGCGTGCCGGATTCACATTCATGCAGATACTGGTCAATTGCGGAAACCGGTGTTGCAGTTGCTGACTTAAGGGCATCAGCTGTTCCCTTGCCGGACGGGTCACCACAAAGCAAAGCATGACTTCCCCGGAATGATACCCCTGCCGCAGGTACAGATGCCGCAGCAAGCCCGTCCCCCTCTGCTCGTCATAGGGCTGGAGCCCCTGCTGCCGGATGTGTTCCAGTGCTGCCTCCAGGATCTCACCGAACAAGGGCGGCTGCAAAGCACAATGGGTATAGGGAACGATCCGATGGCTCCGCTTGGCGTAAAAGCCGCAGACAGCCTGTCCGTTCTGCATGCCCACCGGGTACTGAGCCTTGTTCCGGTATCCTATTGGCGTATCACAACCCAGAATGGGCAAAAAAACAGGGTGCAGCCCGCCGATCCGGACAAACGCATCCTCCACCACCTGCTGTTTGACGTTGCATTCCGCCTGGTAGGTCATATGCCGGAAGGCGCATCCGCCGCAGGACGCATAAACCGGGCAATCCGGCTGAATCCGGTCCAGGGAAGGCTCCTCCAGCTGTTCGATGATGCCGAAGGCGTAGGTGGGCATGGCCTTGACGATTCTGCATTGCAGCTTGTCCCCAACGGCAGTCCGGGGGACGAACACCGCCTCCCCTTCGATCCTGCCGACCCCATTGCCCTCTGCCGTCATGCCGGTAATGGTCAGGGGTACAATTTCATTTTTCTTTCTCATGTCAGCGGCGCTCCACAATCTGCACAATAGGTGCTGTCTGATCGGTTTTGCCCGGCACAGAAAGGACAGGTCACGGTGCTGCCCTCTCCCAGTCCGGCACAAAGCTCTTCCAATTCCCTGCGCTTCCGGGTAATTTGCTCCACCAGAGACGCCGTATCCGGCTCCCGGCTGCGAACCAGGGCAAAATAGCTGGCTCTGCCCAGTTCCTCATACAGACCATTGAGTCGGTTCAGACACTTAGCCCGTTCCAGCCGAAGCCGGGAATAGGCAATGGCACTGCCGGTCTTTTCTGCGGCGGCATCGAACACTTTCCGGAGATCGCTCCAGGCATCATACTCCATAGTCGGCTCCTTCCATGATACGGCGGATTTGCTCCTTCTTCTCCATCAAGGCGTCAAACTGCCCAATGTACTCATAAGGAAATTTGTAATTCCGGATCCGGGTGATCTTCCCCTCCGGGCATACGAGCTTGGTGGACGCACCACAGCCTGCTCCGAAAATGGTCTGGGTCTCATCCATAATCAGAATATTGTACAGGCTTTCGTATCCGGGCTTTGCATAGCCCACGTTTTCCAGATTCTCCAGGGTATTCTTCTGACGATACAAATAGTAGGGCTGATAGCCCTGGGCAGGCAGACAGCTGCTGCTGTAATCCACCATGGCAGCGGCAGGATTTGCAATCTGCCGTTCTCCCTGGGCATACAGATCCGCCGCCCGCTTCAGAGTCAGGGTATGTACCGTGACGCTTTCCGGCTCCAGGGCAATGACCCGATCCAGGGTATTCCGGAAGCTGTCCGGGGTATCCTGGGGCAGTCCGGCGATCAGATCCATATTGATATTGTCAAAGCCCATGGAACGGGCAAGCAGAAAGGCATCCACTGCCTGCTGCGCCGTATGCTTTCTGCCAATGGCACGGAGCACCGCATCGTTCAGAGTCTGGGGATTGATGGAAATCCGGTCAGCCCCATACCGGCGGATCACTTCCAGCTTCTCCCGGGTGATGGTGTCCGCTCTCCCCGCTTCTACAGTATATTCCCGGATCCCATCCAGGTGCATGCTGCTTTGCAGGGTATCCATGATCTGTGCCAGCTGCTGCGCAGAAATGGCAGTCGGCGTACCGCCGCCGATGTACACCGTGTCCAGCTTCAGATGCAGTGCCCGGATCAGTTCCCCGTAGATCCGGATCTCCCGGCACAGGCAGTCCACATAGGCTGGGATCAGTTCTCCGGCTTCGGCAATGGAATGGGACACAAAGGAGCAGTAGCTGCATCGGCTGGGGCAGAAGGGAATGGAAATGTACAGACTGATGGCATCCGGGGCAAGTCCCTGCAACAGGGGCAGCTGCACCCGGGCAGTTGCCTTTGCCAGCGCCAGCTTTTTCTCTGACACCAGATAGGTCTGCTGCATATGCGCCGCAGCCTGCTCCAGGGTACTGCCCTGCTCTACGGCAGCGGTCAGCATCCGCACCGGTCGGATGCCGGTCAGCATGCCCCAGGGAGGTGTCACGCCGGTGGCTTCCGTCAGATGGGCATACAGCGTCCGGCACAGGGCATGCTCGGCGGCATGCTTGTCCTCATCCGGAGACAGGGGGACTTCCTGGCGTCGGAACACGCCGGACAGGCTGGTCTCCACCAGGATTCGATCTTCTGTAAAGACCGTGCGGATAAAATCCCCTGCACAGGGGGCATCCTCCGTACAGAATGCAAAGCGCATTGCCGGGAAAAACAGCTTGACCGTGGCTTCGGTTTCATATTTAAAGTCGTGACCGATGAGAAAAATAGTCATATCAGGTATAATCCCGCAGATACGGGTTGTGCTCCTTTTCGTAATCCAGGGTGGAGGCGCCGTTGTGTCCCGGATAGATCAGCAGATCCCCGGTCAGACCGTTGAGCCGGGTCAGGGATTTGCGCATCTGGGGCATACTGCCGCCGGGAAAGTCGGTTCTGCCGATGGATTGGCGGAACAGGGTATCTCCGCTGAGCAGAAGCCCATTGCCCAGGTAGCAGACGCTGCCGGGGGTATGTCCGGGCGTATGCAGCACGGTGAGATCCACATCATCCAGCCGGATATGCTCCCCGTCGGTCAGGGTATCCGCATCCGGTACCGGGGCAAAGCCCTGCATGCCCATGGGCGTGGACAGACTCCGTATCTCGTCCGTCAGCATGCCCAGATCATCTCCGTGAATGTACACCGGAGCGCCGGTTTCCTGCTGCACCTGGGCAACGCCGCCGATGTGATCGTAGTGGCCGTGGGTCAGCAGGATCCGATCCAGGTGCAGCCCCTGCTGTCGCAAAAGCCGCAGCAAAATCTCCGGATCTCCGCCGATGTCCACCGCAATGGCGTTTTTCTGGTCTGTTTCAAGAATATAGCAATTGGCGCCCAGGGGGCCAAGGGAAAGCATGTGTACCTTCATGAGGGAAACTCCTTTCTTTAGTCAGCACCGCACAGGGCTTGTGCAGTGCCTTTATCCGTTCTTTTCGGTTTTCACAGCAGCACGCTCCACGCTGATGACGCCCTTCACATGGCGGATCTTATCCATCAGATTCCGCAGCTGCTCCGTGCCGGCAATGGTGATCGCCGCTTCAAACAGGGCATTGCCATTTTTCAAATTCCGGGAGGCGGAGTGAATGATGGGGATCTTGGACTCCATCAGCACCCCGGTAATATCGTACACCAGCCCCACCCGGTCAGTGGCAATGACCTCGATGCCGGTCTGCATGGCTGTCTGGGGCGTGGCTGCCCACTGGACATTCACCCAGCGCTCCGCCTCAGCCGGGTCGTTCCGCTTCATGGCTGCCCGGTAATTGACGCAGTTTTTGTTGTGAATGGAAATGCCGTGGCCACGGGTGATAAAGCCCACGATCTCGTCCCCGGGCAGGGGGTTGCAGCACTGGGCATACTTCACCACGCAGCTATCGATATCATCCAGAATGATGCTGCCCGTATTCCGGGCACGGACACCAGGATTCTGCGCTTCCGGTGTTGGAGCAGTTTCCTCGGTTTTGTACTGCTTGATGTATTTATCCCGAAGCCGGGACATGATCTTGGACAGCAGGATGCCGCCGTAGCCAATGGAGGCATAGAAGTCATCCAGGGTAGAGCAGTTGTGCCGCTTCAGGTCATCCGCCAGGAATTCCTCCAGCTTGTCCTCGGGCACATGGATCTGGTACCGGCGGAATTCCCGCTCCAGAGCATTCTTTCCGGTTTCGATGTTCTCTCCCCGGCACTCCTTCTTGAACCATGCCCGGATCTTGGACTTTGCCTCGTTGGTCTTGGCGATCTCCAGCCAGGAACGGCTGGGGCCTTTTTTCGGATCCTTGCTGGTGATGATCTCACAGATCTGCCCGGTCTGGAGCTGATAATCCAGGGGGACGATCTTGCCGTCCACCTTGGCGCCGATGGTCTTGTTGCCGATCTCGGAGTGGATCCGGTAGGCGAAGTCAATGATGGTGGAATGGATGGGCAGGGCGATGGAATCTCCCCGGGGGGTCATGACCATGATCTCCTCCGGGGCAATGTCGTTCTTGATGATCCGAACGATCTCCTCGGCATCATCCGATGCCTGCTGGGCTTCAATGACCTGTCGGATCCAGGCAAGGCGCTCCTCCATCTTGTCCTTGCCCTGGACGCCCTCCTTGTACTTCCAGTGGGCGGCAATGCCGTATTCCGCCGTAGCATGCATCTCCCAGGTACGGATCTGCACCTCAAAGGGAATGCCCTCCCTGCCCAGTACGGTGGTGTGCAGGGATTGGTACATATTCGCCTTGGGAGTGGAGATATAGTCCTTGAACCGGTTGGGGATGGGACGGAACATATCGTGGATCAGTCCCAGTACATTGTAGCACTCCCCCACCGTGTTGACGATGATCCGCACGGCGTATTTGTCGTACACTTCCTCGATGCTCTTGTGGTTGACGAAGATTTTCTTGTAGATGCCGTAAATGCTCTTGACCCGTCCGTCAATCTGAGGCGGTGCGGAAAATTCCACGTCCTTGAACCGGTCGGCAATGCGCTTCTTGATGCTTTCGATGAACGCCTCCCGCTCCTCCTTCTTGATCTCCAGGATATGCTCAATCTCCGCATAGGCGTAGGGATCCAGGTAGCGGAACGCCAGATCCTCCAGTTCCTCCTTCACTGCCCGGATGCCCAGACGGTGGGCAATGGGGGCGTAGATGTTCATGGTTTCCAGGGCGGTTTTCCGCTGCTTATAGGAGGGGCGGTACCGGAGAGTGCGCATATTGTGGAGCCGGTCGCACAGCTTGATGATGATGACCCGGATATCCTGGGACATGGCAAGGAGCATTTTCCGCACATTCTCCGCCTGCTGCTCTTCCGGGCTGAAGATCGGGATCTTGTTGAGCTTGGTCACGCCGTCCACCAGCATGGCAACGTCCTGGCCAAAGCGTTTCTTCACTTCCTCCAGGGTTACCGGGGTATCCTCCACCACGTCGTGAAGCATGGCGGCACAGATGGTGTCCGTGTCCATGCCCAGCTCCAGCAGAATGTAGGAAACCGACAGCGGATGGATGATATAAGGCTGTCCGGAGGAGCGGGTCTGCCCCTCGTGAGCCTTGGCGGCAAATTCGTAGGAGGAGATGATCTTGCTCAGATCATACTGCTTGTCCTCCGTAAGAATTTTCTGGATCAGCATGTCTATGGTACATATTTCTTCCGGCATTGTGATTCCCCCAATCAAGTAAAACCGTTTTCAGCGAGTCTGTGCAGCTCCAGGAACACCTGGGATTCGGTGATCTGCACCTTGGCGGTCACCGGCAGCCGCCGCAGAGTCCCTGCCGCAGGATCCAGTGCGATCAATCCCCGCTCTGCGAAAATATCGCAGCAAATGCGAAATTTACAGTAGTTCAGATCCGTCCCGGCACAGGCGGCATACAGCGCTTCCAAGGGCATGTCCTCCTGACCGATGGCATTGTACACCCGGATCAGCTCCTGCCGGGCAGGCAGCATCCTGCCGTAATACGCCCTGGGCAGTGCCTCCTTCCGCCAGTAGGCTTCATAGCTTGCCTGGGCGGCAAAGTATGCGCTCTGTTTGGTGCCGGACAACCGACCGTCCCGGATCCTTGCCCGGATACAAGGCTTGCCGTTCCAGCTGTCCGCCTGGATGGTCAGCAGCAAGTCACAGGCATCCCCCTGTCGGAAGGGCAGGGCATCCGGCTTGCAGAAAAACCAGAATGCGCTGATGTTCACGTCTCCGTACCGGAGGGTGATCCGGCTGTGCTGCCCGTTTTTCGTAGAGGTCACCCCAGTGACGGATGCCCCCACCACCGCAAACAGCGGCTCCGGATTCTCCGCACCGAAGGGCGCAAGCACCTCCAGCCCTGCCGCCTGTTTGGGTGTATACAAAGCGGGGGGCAGCAGCAAGGCGGAAAGCTCCGGTACGGGCATAACCGGGAACTGCTCCCTGGCATACTGCTGCACCAGTCGGTCAAATTCCGGAAGATCCGCCGCTGAAAGGGTCATGCCGCCGGCGCCCTTGTGTCCTCCCCAGTGCGTCAGCACCCCGGATGCGGCATGCAGGCACTGGTACACGGAAAAATCCCCGAAGGAACGGGCGGAGCCCCGGGCGGTGTCTCCCTCCACGGAAAGCAGGAAACAGGGCTTTCCGAACCGCTCCACCAGCCGGGCGGCAAGAATGCCGATGACTCCGGGATGCCAGCCCTCCCCCGCCAGTACAAGCACCCGGGCGTGAAGCAGAGCCGGTTCCTCCCGGAGCTTCTGGTCGATCTGCTGCATGATGGCGTTTTCCGCAGCCTTCCGCTCCGTGTTCAGCTGATCCAGTTGAGCGGCAAGAGATTCCGCCTCCTGGGGATCATCGCACAGCAGAAGCCGAACCGCCAGGGTAGGAGAGCCGAACCTGCCGGCGGCATTGATCCGGGGTGCCAGCATAAAACCGATGCTGTGGGCATCCAGGGGCTTTTCTGCCAGACCTGCCACCTGGATCAGCGCCAGCAAGCCCTCCCGTTCGGTGTTTTGCAGATACTCCAGACCCCGGCGCACCAGGAACCGGTTTTCCCCATCCAGGGGTACGATATCCGCCACCGTACCGATGGCGGCAAGGTCGCCAAACTGCTCCAGCGCCATATCGTAGCCGCCCCCGTCCAGAGCCGCAATCAGCTTCAGGGCAACCCCTGCGCCGCACAGGTTTTTGTAGGGACTGGGACAATCCGCCCGGTGGGGATTGACCACAGCCGCCGCCCGGGGCAGGCATTCTCCCGGCTGATGGTGATCCGTTACCACCAGAGTCATGCCCAGCTGGGCGATCAGCTCCGCCTCCGCCAGGGCGGCAATGCCGTTGTCCACGGTGATAATGAGGGCTACCCCCTCCTGCGCCAGCTGCCGGATGGAGGCTTCGTTCATGCCGTAGCCCTCGCTGCGCTCGGGTATGTAAAACCGCACATCCGCCCCCAGACATTCCAGATAAGAGTACAGCATCACCGTGGCGGTGACTCCATCGCAGTCGTAGTCCCCGTACACACAGATGGGCTTGCCGGATTCCACCGCTTCGTTGATGACCTCCGCCGCTTCCTGCATGTCCCGGATCAAGAAGGGGTCGGACAGCTCGTCCGAGCCAAGAAAATCCGCCGCCGCCTGTACCGTGCGGATACCCCTTGCGGCAAGCACCGCCGCACATAAAGGCTCCAGATCACTGCCCTTCGTCAGCGCACCCGCCGCTGCCTCATCCGGCCTGGTAATGCTCCATTTTTTCATATTCCTCTGCAAATCCGCTGCCAGGCAGGGATCCTCTCCTTTTCTGCGGCATCCGCCGCTTATTGCATCATATAATTATAGCATTCTATCCGGTAGATTGCAAGGGCAATGCAGCACAAAGCAGAGCATGCCGGCAAAGACGATTCCGCACAAAATATATTCCACAAAATATTATGTCGGTTTTTTTAAAACGGGGCTTTCTTTTTTGCGGAATCCGTAGTATAATAGTATTATATTGTTTCTTCGCAGGCTTGAAGAAGCGGAAATGAAATCGGACGCATTGGGGAGCGTATCGGGTGAGGTAAATTATGCAAACACATTATTCATTGGGCATCGACGTGGGCTCCACCACGGTAAAAACCGTCGTGATCGACGACGCAAAGCAAATCATCCGTTCCAGATATCAGCGGCATTATTCCCGGATCAAGGAAACCGTTTCCGAACAGCTGGAGCAGATTGCCGGGGAGTACCCGGACAGCCTGTTCACCCTGTGCATCACCGGCTCCGCAGGGCTGGGGCTTGCCAATCATGCAGACCTGCCCTTTGTGCAGGAGGTGCATGCGGCATTCATCGCCGTGAAGGAGGCATATCCGGACACGGACGTGGTGATCGAGCTGGGCGGCGAGGATGCCAAGATCATCTTTCTGACCGGAGGCGTGGAGCAGCGTATGAACGGCTCCTGCGCCGGAGGCACCGGGGCATTCATCGACCAGATGGCAACCCTGCTGGGTGTCACCGCCGACGAGCTGGATCGACTGGCATTGCAGGCGGAGCAGGTATACCCCATTGCCTCCCGCTGCGGCGTATTTGCAAAATCCGACATTCAGCCCCTGCTGAACCAGGGAGCACGCCGGGAGGATATCTCCGCCAGCATCTTTCAGGCGGTGGTGGATCAGACTGTATCCGGTCTGGCACAGGGCAGACAAATTCAGGGAAAGGTGCTGTTCCTGGGCGGGCCCCTGTCCTTCCAGAAGGGACTGCGCAAGGCGTTTGTGCAGACTTTGGGACTGGACGATGCCCATGCGGTATTCCCGGAAACGGCGCCGGTGTTCGTGGCATACGGCTGCGCCCTGTTCGCCAAGGAAGGCGGCACTCCCATGCGCCTGTCGGACTGCCTGGAAAAGCTGCAGAAGGCACGGGGCGGTGAGCAGCGCATGACCGGCAGACGGCTGTTTGAGGATCGGGCGGAATATGAAACCTTCATCCAACGGCACAAGCAGCACGACCTGAAGTATGCGGATCTGCACACCTACACCGGGGACGCATACCTGGGAGTGGACGCAGGCTCTACCACCACAAAGCTGGTGCTCATCACCGACAAGGGGGAACTGCTGTACTCCCACTATGCCTCCAACCAGGGACAGCCTCTGGACAAGATCGCCGAAAAGCTCCGGGAAATCTACCGGGAAAAGAACCCTGCCATGCGGATCCGGGCATCCGCCGTTACCGGCTACGGCGAGGAGCTGATGAAGGACGGGCTGGGCATGGATTTCGGCATCGTGGAGACCGTCGCCCACTACCGGGCGGCATCCTACTTCTGTCCGGATGTGGATTTCATCATCGACATCGGAGGGCAGGACATCAAATGCTTCAAGATCAAGAATCACACCATTGACAGCATCATGCTCAACGAGGCATGCTCCTCCGGCTGCGGCTCCTTTATCCAGAGCTTTGCCCAGGCAATGGGATACGATATTGCGGAATTTTCCCAGTTGGGGCTGTTTGCACGGAATCCGGTGGATCTGGGATCCCGGTGCACTGTGTTCATGAACAGCAGCGTCAAGCAGGCACAGAAGGACGGGGCAACGGTGGAGGATATTTCCGCCGGTCTGTCCGCATCCATCATCAAGAACGCCATTTACAAGGTGATCCGGGCAAAGTCCGTGGAGGAACTGGGGCAGAACATCGTGGTGCAGGGGGGAACCTTCCTGAACGATGCAGTATTGCGCTCCTTTGAGCAGGAGCTGGGCAGAAACGTGATCCGGCCTGCCATTTCCGGGCTGATGGGGGCATTCGGCGCCGCCCTGTATGCCATGGAGCATCAGAAGGCGGAAAGCACGCTGATTTCTCCGGAAGCGTTGGCACAGTTCAGCTACACCACCAGGGCGGCAACCTGCAAGGGCTGTACCGCCCATTGCAGCCTGAGCATCGTGCGCTTCTCCGACGGGCATACCTACATTTCCGGCAACCGGTGCGAAAAGGGTGCAGGCAAGGCAAAGGGTACCTCCCTGCCCAGCATGATGGCGATCAAATACGACCGGATCCTGCACACCAACGATACCAAGTCGGCGCATCCCAAGGCAAGGGTGGGGCTGCCCATGGCACTGTCCTTCTATGAGCAGATGCCCTTCTGGCACGCCTTTTTCAACGTCCTGGGATTTGAAACGGTACGGTCGGAGGAAAGCGACAGAAACGTATACTACAAGGGGCAGCATACCATTGCGTCGGACACCATCTGCTATCCGGCAAAGCTGACCCACGGACATATTGAAAGCCTGCTGGAGCAGAAAGTGGACTTCATTTTCTACCCCTGCATGAGCTATAATATTGACGAAGGGGAAAATGACAATCACTACAACTGTCCGGTTGTGGCATATTACCCGGAGCTGCTGAAGGCCAATAATCCAAAGCTCAACAAGCAGAATTTCCGGTTCCCCTATATGGATCTGAATCAACCGAAAAACGTGGCAAGAGTCATGCAGGAGACCCTGGCAGACTACGTCATCACCCGGAAGCAGACCAAAGCGGCAACGGAAGCCGCCTTTGCGGCCCAGAAGCAATACCGGGAATGGGTCATTGCAGAGGGGCAGAGGGTCATTGCCCAGGCACGGGAGGCAGGCAAGCCCATCATCGTGCTGGCAGGCAGACCCTATCACATCGACCCGGAGATCAACCATGGAATCCACAAGCTCATCACCTCCCTGGGTATGGCGGTGGTGACGGAGGACTGCGTGGCGCATCTGGGACATGTACAGGATTTGCAGATCCTGAACCAGTGGACCTATCATGCACGGCTGTACCGGGCGGCAGAATATGTGACCACCCAACCGGATATGCAGCTGGTACAGCTGGTATCCTTCGGCTGCGGCATTGACGCCATCACCACCGATGAGGTGCGCTCCATCCTGGAGCGGAAGGGGAAATTCTATACCCAGCTGAAAATAGACGAGATCAACAACCTGGGGGCAGCAAAGATCCGGCTGCGCAGCCTAGTTGCCGCCATGGAACAAACATAAGGGTTCCGGGGCGATACAGTAGGAGGAAGTCCTGATATGGCAGAGCATGCAAAATTTACAGAAGAAATGAAAAAGACACACACCATTCTGGTGCCCAACATGCTGCCGGTACACTTCAAGCTGTTCATCAGCATGTTCGAGCAGTACGGCTATCATATGGAGCTGCTGGAGACCTCCAGCCGAGCCGTGGTGGATGAGGGATTAAAGAACGTGCACAACGATACCTGCTACCCGGCGCTGCTGGTCATCGGTCAGTTTTTGGAGGCGCTGAAAAGCGGCAGATATGATGTGAACCGGGTGGCACTGCTGATTACCCAGACCGGCGGCGGCTGCCGGGCATCCAACTACATCCACCTGCTGCGAAAGGCGGTGGAACGGGAATTCCCCCAGGTGCCGGTGATCTCCTTGAATTTCAGCGGGCTGGAAAAGGATTCCGCATTCAAGGTCACACCCCCCATGTTCCTGAAGCTGCTGTACTGCGTGCTGTACGGGGATCTGCTGATGTCCCTGTACAACCAGTGCAAGCCCTATGAGCTGGAACGGGATGCCACAGACCGGTGCCTTGCCAAGTGGCAGAAACGGCTGGAGGAATCCTTTGCAAACGGCGGATATCTGCACACCGGCAGGAACTACAGGGCGATCCTGGAGGATTTTGCAAAGCTGGAACGCAGCAGGGTGAAGAAGATCCGGGTGGGCATCGTAGGCGAGATCTATGTGAAGTACTCCCCCCTTGCCAACAACGATCTGGAGAAATTCCTGCTGTCGGAGGGCTGTGAACCGGTGGTGCCGGCACTGCTGGAGTTTGTCATGTACTGTGCGGCAGGCACTGTGGTGGATGCCAAGCTGTACGATCACACCACCAATATGACCCGGCTGTACCGGCTGGGATACAAGCTGATCTACAGCCGCCTCAAGCAGCAGATCCGGATCGTGAAGCAGCACGGGGTATTTGATCCTCCCCATGACTTTGAGGAGGTGCGCCGGGCGGCGGACGAGTACATCAGCCAGGGGGTATCCATGGGCGAGGGCTGGCTGATCCCGGCGGAGATGGCGATGCTGGCGAAATCCGGCACGAAAAACATCATCTGCGCCCAGCCCTTCGGCTGTCTGCCCAATCACATTGTAGCAAAGGGCATGTCCCGTGCCATCAAGCAGAAGCATCCGGACGCCAATATCGTTGCCATCGACTACGATCCGGGGGCAACCCGGGTCAACCAGGAAAACCGGATCAAGCTGATGCTGTCCAATGCGAAACTGGAATGACATGCGTCCTTGCACAGGAGAATACTCTGTGGTATAATCATCTAAGGCAGACCTTGCGCTGCCGTGAAATGCCGTTGTATCAGAACGGCTCACCTGCATGTGCCGGACACATGCATGCGTCCGAGCGGAATAGCTCCGCCGGGCAGCTTTGGAGGTGTTACTTTTGATTTATACAGTTACATTTAACCCATCTCTGGATTATGTGGTGCATGTGCCCCGCTTTTCCGAAGGGATCGTGAACCGGACCGTGCGGGAGCAGCTGTATCCGGGGGGGAAGGGCATCAACGTATCCCTGATGCTCCGGAACCTGGGTGTGGAGAGCATGGCGCTGGGCTTTGTTGCAGGCAGCACCGGAGAATCCATCACCCGGTTTTTACAGGAAAAGGGCTGCCGGACGGACTTTATCACCCTGCCGGAGGGCATGAGCCGGATCAACGTAAAGCTGAAATCCGAGCAGGAAACCGAGATCAACGGGCAGGGGCCGTACATTACAGAGGATGCGATCCAGGCACTGTACGAAAAGCTGGATAAGCTGAAAATCGGAGACGTGCTGGTACTGGGCGGAAGCATCCCCCACACCCTGCCCTCGGATATGTACGAGCGGATCCTGGCACGGCTCTACGGCAGGGGAATTTCCGCTGCGGTGGATGCCACGGGAGAATTGCTGCTGCGGGTGCTGAAATATCATCCCTTCCTCATCAAGCCCAACGAAACCGAACTGGCAGAGCTTTGCTGCCGGGTGCCCCAGTCCGACGAGGAACTGATATGCTGCGCCAGGGAATTACAGGCGCAGGGGGCACGGAACGTACTGCTGTCCCTGGCAGAGCGGGGCGGCATGCTGGTAACGGAGCAGGGGGAGATCCACCGGCTCTATGCCCCCTACGGCGAAACCGTCAATTCCGTCGGTGCCGGGGACTCCATGGTCGCCGGTTTCCTGGCAGGATTTATGCAGTGCGGAGATTATTACGAAGCCTTCCGCACGGGCATTGCCGCCGGAAGCGCCACCGCATTCAGTGAGTGGATCGCTGACGAAATGCTGGTGCGTCAGCTAATGCAGAGAATCAAATAAAGGAGCAGAAACACCATGAAATTAGGTATGGTTGGTCTTCCCAACGTGGGAAAAAGTACATTGTTCAACGCCCTGACCAATGCAGGAGCGGAGTCGGCAAATTACCCCTTTTGCACCATCGAGAAGAATGTTGGCATCGTATCTGTGCCGGATGAGCGGCTGGATAAGCTGGCGGAAATGTATCATCCGGAAAAGTTCACCCCGGCAACTCTGGAATTCGTGGACATTGCCGGGCTGGTAAAGGGAGCCTCCAAGGGGGAGGGACTGGGCAACAAGTTCCTGGCAGATATCCGGGAGGTGGATGCCATTGTACATGTGGTACGATGCTTTGAAAATATCGACATCATTCATGTGGACGGAGAGATCAACCCGGCAAGGGACATTGAAACCATCAACCTGGAGCTGATCTTCTCGGACATTGAAATGCTGGAGCGGCGCATCGACCGGGCAAAGAAGGCCTCCAAGGGGGATAAGAAGTACCTGGCAGAGGTGGACTTCCTGGAGCGGCTGAAGGCATTTATGGAGGAGGGACATTCCGCCCGTGCCTTTGATTTTACAGAGGATGAACTGGAAATGCTCAAGTCCACGCCCCTGCTGTCCGCAAAGCCGGTGATCTATGCTGCAAATCTTTGCGAAGCGGATTTTGTGCATAATATCGATACAAATCCGCATTATAAGAAGGTATGCGAAATTGCCGAAGCGGAGCATTCCGCCGTTCTGCCCATCTGCGCACAGATGGAGGCGGAGATCTCGGATATGAGCGATGAGGACAAGAAACTGTTCCTGTCGGAGCTTGGGCTGGAGGTTTCCGGTCTGGGACGGATCATCCAGGAGGGCTATTCCCTGCTGGGGCTGATCTCCTACCTGACCGCCGGTCAGCCGGAGGTACGGGCATGGACCATCAAGAAGGGCACCAAGGCGCCCCAGGCAGCCGGCAAGATCCACACGGATTTTGAAAAGGGCTTCATCCGGGCAGAGGTGGTTTCCTTTGACGATCTGATGGCGTGCGGCACCATGGCTGCCGCCAAGGAAAAGGGACTGGTACGGCTGGAAGGCAAGGATTATGTGATGCAGGACGGAGATATCGTGCTGTTCCGCTTCAACGTATAAACAGCGCATGCATCGGAGCGATCCGGTACGGAATCGCAGGATCACACTGTGGGAAGGAGTGATCTGATGGAAAACAAATCGCTGGCTCAGGTACGGGAATTGTTCCAGGATGATCGGTTCGCCACCCTCAATGGAGCACAGATCACCGAGATCGGAGATCATTTTGCCAAATGCGAACTGGAACTGGAGGAGCGGCACCGGAATGCCCTGGGGGCTGTCATGGGCGGTGCCACCTTCACGCTGGCGGATTTCGCCTTTGCTGTGGCATCCAACTGGGAAAAGCCAGGCACCGTGTCCCTCAGCAGCAATATCACCTATCTGGGAGGCGTGAAGGGCAGCCGGCTCATTGCCGAAGCCCACAGAGTCAAGGACGGCAGGACAACCTGCTATTACCAGGTCACAGTGACGGATGAGCTTGGCACCCAGGTAGCGGCAGTTACAGTGACAGGCTATCACACAGCATAAGCAACCGCATCCGCACCGCTGCGGATGCAGAACATAGGGCAGCATTGCACAAAGCTTGTGGGCACTGCCAGAAAGGAGTGTCTATCTATGAAAACCTGCGAATTGTTCCGGGATCATACGGTGCTGTCCTTTGAGATCTTTCCGCCCAAGCCCACCTCTCCGGAGGACACCATTTACCGGACTCTGGACGGACTGCGGGATCTGCACCCGGATTTTATCAGCGTCACCTTCGGCGCAGGCGGCGGTGCCAATAACCAGAAATCCCTGGAGATCGCCTCTGCGGTAAAGCATCAGTACGGCATCGAAAGCGTTGCCCATCTGCCGGGCATCAACCTGACCCGGTCGGAGGTGCTCACCATGCTGGAGCAGATGCAGCAGCAGGGCATCGAAAACATTCTGGCACTGCGGGGGGATGTGCTGCCGGATACCCAGCCCAGGGGTGAATTCCGCCATGCGGACGAGCTGATCTCCTTTATCCGGGAACATGGGGATTTCAACATCCTTGCAGCCTGCTATCCGGAGGGACATACGGAAAGCCCGGATACGGTAACGGATCTGCGGAACCTGAAGCGCAAGGTGGATGCAGGTGCCAACCAGTTGGTGACGCAGTTGTTTCTGGATAACCGGTATTTCTACGAATTCCGGGAAAAGGCGGAGCTGGTGGGGATCCATGTGCCCATCGAAGCCGGGATCATGCCGGTTACCAACAAGAAGCAGATTGAGCGCATGGTGCAGCTATGCGGGGTGCATCTGCCGGATAAGTTCATGAAGGTCATGAACCGGTATGAGCATCAGCCGGAGGCATTGCAGGACGCAGGCATTGCCTACGCCATTGACCAGATCGTGGATCTGATTACCCAGGGGGTGGACGGGATCCACCTGTACACCATGAACAAGCCCTATGTGGCACGGCGGATCTATGAGGCTGTCCACCGGCTGCTGTATGCGTAAGAAGACACTATGCGACTGGACGGATTCGGACTGTTTGTACGGGATATGGGACGGATGATCCGGTTTTACCGGGATGTGCTGGGCTTTGAGATCCGGGAGGATGAGGATACCAGCAACGTATACCTCATCAAGGACGGCACCCTGTTCCTGCTGTACGGCAGGGATGATTTTGAGCGCATGACCCATCGGCGGTATGAATACATCAAGGGACTGAACGGGCATTCCGAACTGGCTCTGTATGTGGACACCTTCCAGGAGGTGGACGAGCAGTTCCGCCGGGTGGTAGCACTGGGTGCTACGCCGGTACTGGAGCCGGAAACGGAGCCATGGGGACAGCGCACCTGTTATATCGCAGACCCGGAGGGGAATCTCATCGAGATCGGCTCCTTCAACAAGCCCTTTGCACGGTAACACACAAAAAGCCCGGAAGGCAGATACCTTCCGGGCTTTGTTTTTGTCATGGTAAGATCAGCTGAACAGACCGAACCGCTTCTTTTCGTAGAAGGGCTTTTCACCGCTGACCAGATCCTTTGCAGAATCGGAAGCCACATCCACCACCTTGACTGCAAGGTCGGTGTATGTGCCAGCCTCTGCCTTGATGGCGGCGAATACTGCTGCACGGTCGTCATCACATTCCGCAGCGATCAGATAATGGGGCTGCTCTCCCAGCATCAGCTGCAGGTATGCACGCTTCACACCCTTCTGCTTCTTCAGATACCGACTCAGAGCATCGATCAGCTCCTGGGGCTTTTCAGCCGCAGAAACCGGATTGACCGTCTGCTGAATCTTGGGCTTATCTTCGGATTCCTCTGCCTCGGCAGCCTTTCTTGCCTCAGTCTCCTTGGCAGCACGGATGTAAGCCTCCATTTCCTTTTCCTTCTTCAGGTTGTTCATTGCCATGTCAACCTGGCTGGAAAGACTGGGGGCACCGCCTACCAGCACCTTTCCATCCTGCTGCCGGGGCACCTGTCTTGCATGCTGGAACAGATTCTCCAGCTGCTCCCGGGTCAGGCACATATTGTCCCCGAAGGGGTTGATGACAAAGCCCTTGCAGATGGGATTCTGGGAAAAGACCATGGCGAAATCCCGGACAGTCAGCACAGCAACCTGATGCCGGGGCTGCACGGTATTCTTCACCAGCTCGTCCTGGTCGGTAAAGGCAGGAATGAACTTCTCGTTCTTATCGTTGGTCAGCATCTGGAACGCCACACGGGTGGATACTCTCTCCCCGGGCTTCATGGTCTCGTTGGGGGGCGTCTCCATGATTACGGGCACCAGATAGCGGGCATTGAGCATTTCCTGGAGGAATTTGATCTCATTGACCCGGTTGGTTTCGCTCTTGAACTGGGCAATCGCCTCCAGCAGCTTGGGATTGGTGATCGGTGCGGGGCGGGTAGGCTGCGCCTGCTGTTCAGGCTGCTCCGGCTGCTGCCCCTCCGGGGTCTTCTTTTCTTCTTCTGCCATTGATTTGTCCTCCTGTATATACAGATTGCCTATTGTCGGTACGATTTATCATACGAATACTGTTATTATAGCATACATATCAGCCAATTGCAAGCCGTATCACAGAATTTTCTCAATTCAAAAAGCCCATTTTGTAATCCATTGGGCACAATCCTGCATTGCCAGGTGAAATCCCACATGTTATAATTGTGTTAGCAAAATATAAACAAATCATGTTTGGCATGGCACAGGGCATGTGCGGTGCCCATAAAGGAGGAATTGCAATGAAAGGCTTTTTGCGCATGGGACGGAGTCTGCTTCTGTCCCTGACTCTGCTGGCGGCATGGATGCTGCCTCTGTTCGGAGACGCTGCACTGCCCGCAGCCGCAGCATCCGTGGATTATCCGGTACAGCTAATGAATATTGCCGCCAAGGACAACAGCTCCGTGCTCACTGCCGGCGGTACGGGGGACGGTGCTGCCGTACTGCCCAAGGCACCGGGCAAGGATCTGACCCTCTCCTGGCGATTTGACCGGGTGGGAAAGGATTCGGTGGGCACCTTCTTCAAGCTGGTGAATGCAGCATCCGGCAGGCTGCTGACCCCCGCCGGGTATCAGGTCAGCGCCGGCACCAGCGTGATCCTGTACGGCAGCGAGTCTGCCAAGTCCCAGCACTGGTATGTGATCCCGGTGCAGCAGGATCGGCTGGGAAATGATCTGTATTACAAGATCGTGAATTATTCGGACACCTCCCTGGCGCTGACCCGGGGTGCCTCCGGCATGTCTCTGGCATCCTACACGGGAGCGGACAATCAGCTGTTCCTGCTGAACGCAGACGGTCTCCAGGGCTTTGCAGGCTACTGCCAGGACGACAACACCGGAAAGGTAAAGGCGGCAGACATCGGCGGTCTGTTCGGAGAAGTGGTGGAGGTGTCCACCTTTGCGGATCTGAAAAAATATGCCACCGCTGACGAACCCTACACCATTGTAGTGACCGCAGACCTGAAGGTCACCTCCCTCCAGAAGGACTCCTCTGGCAGGTACTACTGCCCGGACGGCAGGATCTATGTACACAGCAACAAAACCATCATCGGCAGCTACAACGCCCATACCCTGTATAACGTGCAGTTCTGCACCGCCACGAAACATGGCGTAGGCAATAACATTATCATCAAGAATTTTGATTTGCAGCACGATGCGGAATCCAACGGCAACGATTCCATCGTGGTGTATTTCGGCTCTGGTCAGAACCTCTGGGTGGATCACTGCACCTTTACAGGCCATGCAGCCGTGAACACCGCCTCCACCGGTCTGGAGGACTGGGACAAATTCCTTGCCTGCTGCTATGATGCGGACTATTGCTCCGTATCCGACAGCAGCTTCGGACTCCATGAATACGGACTGATCTTGGGATATCCGGCGGACGATGAAAACTCCTACAAAACCTACAACAATTTTCCCCGTATGTCCCTGCTGGGCAACCGGTTCACCAACACCATTACCCGGGGACCCGGACTAATGCGGTACGGCTACTTCCACTCCATGAACAACTATGTAAACACCTTCAGCATGGCATATACCGTACACACCGCCTGCAAGATCTATGCGGAAAACTGCTACTATGACGGAGGCTCCATCAAGGGCAACGTGATCTGTGACTGGAACTCGGTGACGTATCCCGGCTCCTATGCAGAATCCGGCTCCAAATTCGTCAACTGCAAGCGCACCACCATTGAGGGACAAGCACAGAACTGCACCTGGCGGCCAAACAAGAACTACAGCTATGTGACCCTGTCCGCCGACCAGGCAAAGACCTACTGCGAAAGCTATACCGGCTGTCAGACCTCCAAAAACAATATGATGTACCTCCGGTACGGCACCAAGGGCATTCCCAGTGCCGGGTATACGGAATCTCCCAGCGCTCCTACGGCGGCATCCTTCCCGGAGGGGGCTGCATACCGGATCAAGAACGTAAACTCCGGCCTGTATATGCAGGTAGCAGGGGGCAAGGCAGAAAACGGTGCCAATGTACAGCAATGGGGCACGGACGGCACCTCCGTGCATGACGTATGGAAGCTGTACAGTGCCGGAAACGGCTATTATTACATTGTATCCGCCCTTGGGGACGGAGCATCCTTTGTACTGGATGTGGCAGGAAAGAAGGCTGACAACGGCGCCAACCTGGATATCTATCAGTACAACGGCGGCACCAATCAGCAGTTTATGTTCACCGCCAATGGAAGCGGCAGCTATAAGCTCCGCACCCGGATCAGTGGGGATGCCTCCGCAGTGGAGGTTGCCAACGGGGATACCGGATCCGGCGCCAATGTGCAGCAGTGGCAGATCAACGGCGCTGCCTGCCAGGACTGGATCCTGGAGGAGGCAGCGGATCCGGGCTGCAAGATGGATGTCAGCCTGATCTACGGCTTTGAAAATGAGAACTCCGGACAGATGATGGAAATCGCCAACGCCTCCATGCAGGATGGGGCAAACGTACAGCAGTATCCCTCCAACGGGCTGGATTGCCAGAAGTGGGTACTGACAGCCTACGGCTCCGGGAATCTGTACTACATCCGCTCCGCCCAGGATGACAGCTTTGCGCTCCGGGCAGAAAGCGGCGAAAACGGCGGCAATCTGAGCATTGCGCCCTTTGCGGCGAAAAGCGATGCCCAGCTGTTCCGGTTCGTGAAGAATCTGAACGGCTCCTACAGCATTCTGACTCACGCTTCCGCAGAAGCATGCCTGGTGGAGACCGGGTATGCCTCCAAGGAGAATGGTGCCAATGTACAGCAGTGGGAAAACACCTCCAACGGCTGTCAGCGGTGGCTGCTGCATACAGAGGCAAAACCCGTCCGGGGAGACGTGAACCGGGACGGCAGCCTGTCCGTGGCAGATCTGGTGCTGGTACAGCGGTGGCTCACCAGAGTGCCGGATATGACCCTGGCGGACTGGAAGGCGGCAGATCTCACCGGGGACGGCATACTCACCGGGGCAGACCTTGTACTGCTGCGGCAGGCACTGCGAACAGCGTGATTCCCTTAGGCGGCTTCTTTTCAGAAGCCGCTTTTTTTGGTATACATTGCTTTTTTCAACATTATATGCTACAATAGGCGTATAAAGGAGGTTGAGATATGAACACAAGAAAGCTCTTATCCGGTGCGGCTGCTCTTGCTCTGCTGTGTTCCGCCGGAGGCTGTGGGCAGAATGAGTCGGAGCAGACCCATGCAGAGGTGCAGCAGAACTCCGGTACATCTGATATCTCCACAACGGATGCGCCTGTCAGCACGGAGCCTGCCGGGACGACGGGTACATCATCTGTTGCCACAACGACTGTTTCCACAACGCCCGTTTCCGGTACCCAGCCCCAATTCTACGTGACCACAAATCCACCTGTTTCAACATGCGAACCCCAGGACAATTCCCGCACGGAGCAGGCGCAGACAGAGCCGGATCCGTCTGCAAACTGGCAGGAGGCTTTGGCAGCGGAAATCGAGACCTGGGGCGGGGAGACATTCTGCAACAGGCTTGGCTCTACCACCTTCCGGGGTACGAGGTATGGATTCACGAAAAGAGAGGTTTCGGAAACCACATATGAGTACATTTTCTTTTCGGTAGATCCGGACAATCGGGGAAGCATTTTGAACAGATGGACTAAAAGCCGTCCAGACATCACTACCATGTATGCCTGCAACGGCAGGTTCTATTTGAAGTCCAACGTGCCTGGAAAAAGGTATGAATCATGGGTCGATACTGTGGCACGTGTCATAGATCTCTACGACACATCCGGCACCCTGATTCAAACCTGCACCCTGCCCCACTTCAACGCCTGGCATGACCAGGTGCCGGGCGATGGTGGCGAATTGTCCAGCGATTTTATCACCGTATGCGGCAACGGCAGCATTCTGATCCGGCAGTATAAAACCACGGACGCTTACGACCGGATGCACTTTTATTATCTGCTTGATCCGGAAACCGGCAAACAAACCGCCCTGCCGCCCCCCTATGAAGGGGCATTCGGGTTCTTTCAGTGTGGTAATCCCGTCTACCCTCTGGAGGTGGATGGGGTGTATCAGAACAAGCTGTACGTCACCTGTACTGATGATTGTAAGCAGAAAACAGGGTACTGGTATGATCTGAACGCCGGGGTGTGGCATGCCCTGGATGTGGATCTGAACGATTCTGATGTGAATCCGAGCGATTCTGACAATTACGCCATCGGCAGGTTCTTGTTTACCAAGGGACGGGTCTATGATATGAAAACGGATCAGCTTCTGTCCGGTCTTCCGGAGAGCGCAGCGCCCCTTGATCCCAACAAGCTGCTGGATCCGAACCGCACGCTGACCGTGAACGACACAGGCGTATACCTGCGGCAGGACGACGGCTCCAACACAGCCATCCTGGAGTGGGATTAGCACCCCATAGATTTGCGTATAAACACAGCAGCCCGGCAGGAAATCCTGCCGGGCTGCTGCTATGAGAAAAAAAGTTTGAGAAGTGGGCTGAATGAATCAGTGGGAGTGTTCCCCCTTCTGAGGATCCTGCTCCGTGCCGTTTTCCTGCCGGCTGTCCTCCTCATGCCGGCTGCGGTCGGTAAACATGCCGCAGCAGACAATGGTAAGGACACCGCCGATCAGGAATGCCGCCACCAGGATCAACAGCAGACTGGCTGTCATGGATCACACCTCCCGGCGCACGAAACCATCCCATGCGGTCAGCAGGAAGATGAACAGATGCACGCCCAGAACACACAGGGCAAAGCCCACTGTCTGTCCCATAAAGGCGGAATTTCCCTGGGAAATGGCGATCAGATCCGTGTTGGAGAAGATCAGGAACCGTGCCCAGTCCAGACGGAAGGCACTGAGAATGGTGACGATCAGACTGCCGCCCAGCATGGCACCCATACCGATGCCCACGGACAGCGCCGTATTCCGCACCAGGGAGGAGATCGCAAAGGCAAGGCTGGACATCACCAGAATGTTCACACTGCTGAGCATATAATTGCGCAGGATGTATACAAATCCGGGCATGCTCTTCACAGCACCGGAGGAAACGTAAAAATACTGTGCCCCCAGGTTATCCGTGCCAAACAGGAGCATGGACCCAAGGCCGGAAAGCAGGTAGGTCAGCAGGAGCATGCAGTAGCCGAAGGTAATGGCGGTCACATACTTTGCCGCAAGGATCTTCCAGCGCTTTGCCGGATTGATCAGCAGGAACTTGATGGTGCCCTGGGAAAATTCAGAGGAAACGATGGCACCGCAGACCATGATCATCAATATGCCGACAAAGGTCAGCACCCGGTAGGAATCGCTGAACACAGTCCAGAAATTCAAGATCCCGGAGTTGAACCAGCCGGTATTTTCGGACACATCAAAGGTAATGCTGTGATCCAGCCGATAGGTATACAGCTGCACATTATCCTTCAGCTTCTGGTATTTGTTTGCATCCACGCTGACGCCGTTTTCCTTCTGCTGCTCCATGGACGCAAGCTCTGCCTTGGCTGTGGACAACTGTGCCGCCAGCCGGTATGTGGCATCCTCCTGATCCGGCTTCAGATTGTGGTCGATGCAGTACTGGTACAGCCAGCTGTCCTCCTCTGTTCCCTCCGGAGCGGCATCCAGCATGTACTGAAAGTATGCCTTCCAGTCCTCGTTGATGATAGCTGTTTTCAGAGATTCCGCAACGGCTGCATCCTGCACCTCGTGAAAAACAGCGGTGACAGCCGTCCTGCGCCAGTCGTACTGGAAGATCTCATGATCCAGGCAGAACTGGTATTCGGCAACGTCAGCCTCCCAGCCTTCATACTTGGTCTCCTTGGCATAGGTCAGATTGCTGTTGAGCTGTTTCTTCCAATCCTGTTCGGACATCTCGTAACGGTTATTCTTCACTTGATATTCTGCAATCTTGGAAACGCCGAAATAGCCTACACACACCACCAGGATCAGAATCAGCATGATCCAGGTGCTTACCTTCTTTAATATCTTGATATACTCGTTTTGTACAAGTCGGATAAACTTACCCAATTTGCGCACCCCCGTTCTCCTGTGTCATGGCGATAAATACATCCTCCAGCCGCTTGGTCTGCTCCGGCACACAGGTCATGACTCGAATCTGCCGGGATACCAGGGTCTCGATCACATCGCCGATGATCTCGTCCGCTCTGTCTGTTTCGATCCGCAGCACCAGGGAATCCTCCGCAGCCTGCTTTGCCTGCTCCGGCAATTGAGTCAGAGCCTGTACCGCAGCGGCAGGATCACTGACCTTTAAGGTGTACCGGATGGTGGTATCCTGTGCCGCAGAGATCATATCCTCCGTGGTTTGTACATCCAGGATCCTGCCCCCAACGATGACGCCAACCCGGTCGCACATCATTTCCATTTCCGACATCAGGTGACTGGAAACCAGTACTGCAATGTTCTCCTTGTGGGCAAGGTTTTTCAGAATGTCACGCAGCTCCTTGATGCCTGCCGGATCCAATCCGTTGGTGGGTTCGTCCAGAATCAGGAGCTTGGGCCGGTGGAGCAGCGCCTGCGCCACCCCAAGCCGCTGCCGCATGCCCAGAGAGTATTTTCCAACCTTGTCGTTGATCCGGTTGGACAGCCCCACCAGCTCCACTACCTCGTCAATGCGCTTTTCGTCCACGCCGGTGCGCATCCGGGCATACTGCCGCAGATTCTCCCTGCCGGTCATGTACTTGTAAAGCTCCGGGTTTTCTACGATGCCTCCCACGCACGCCATGGCGTCCTCAAAGTGCTTGATAATGCTGTGACCGTGGATCTGTACATCCCCCTCATCCAGCCGCAGCAGTCCCACAACAATCTTGATGGTGGTGGTCTTTCCGGCACCGTTTGGGCCAAGGAAGCCGAATACCTCCCCGGCGTAAACCTCCATGCAGATGTCATGCAGGATCTGCCGCTTGCCGAAATATTTATTCAGATGGTCAATTTTCAGTGCAACCTCCATTACGCTTCTCCTCCTTCCCCGGAAACGATGACGGTGCTGCCATTCTCCCAGCCAAGGCTGTCCAGATAGATGATCTTCCAGTCCCCATCCGCCAGCTGGTAGGTAAATTCATAGCTTACGGTAACGGTGGTGGACATCAGATCGGAAGAACGCTTCTGTTCCTTGCCCTGAGGTATGGCTACGTCTTCCTGGTACATGTACATATTCCCGCCTGCAATATCCTGCATGGCATTGGGATACGCAGGAGAAAACCAACAGGGATCTCCTACATACTGCACCACACAGTCAAAGGACATGATCACCTGGGCGGTGTTGACCCCGCACTTGGTCACGGAGCAGTCCGCATTGTTCACGGTGGCAGTCATTTTGGTGATATATCCGTACACGTCTCCGGAATCCTTCAGATAGCTGTTGTAGCCGGCTTCCACCTCGCTGCGATTCATGCCATAATAGTAAAAGCTCTGGCTATGGGCGGATTCAACGTCCTTCCAGTTTTCGTTCAGCAGCTTGGTCAGATCATCCTGGATGCTCTTGACGTAATCCGGCTGCTTTGCAAGCTTCTCCAGGCTCCGGTACTTCTCCGGGGTCACGTTCAGCTCACACAACTGCTGCATGTAGTCCACCGCCATATCCTTGAGCAGGGGCTTTGTCTTTTTGAACTGCAGGGTATCGCTGATTACATAGATCACGAAGCCCACAAGCAGCACCCCTGCCAGAACCAGGCCACGGTTGATGCGTTTGTACACGTTTTTCATGTTCCCTCTCCTCCAAATGCATTAGGTGTATTAGCTTTACTAATACTCTTGTTGTATTATACACCCTAGTACACCTGTTGTCAACTATTTTCGCAAAAAAAGTGCCCCCATTTGCACTTTTGGCAAAATACACGGCAAGCAGCATTAAATGCGGCAGAAAACTGTGCGATTTGTATGAGCAATTCCGCAAATGCGGTTGACTTTTCCGCCGGACTGTGCTATACTGGGGTGGAGCAATCGGCAACACCCCACAGTCCTTATGCGGTGTTACTTATAATGTATGAGATGTATCATGATGACATACAGGAGGGATGCATACAATGAAACAGATTTTCTTTTGCCCGGATCAGTGGCGCATGGACGCAACAGTCCCCACCGGCGTTGCAGCCATTACAGAGGTAACGGGCTTTGACGGCAAGACCACGGAAGCATGGCAGCTAGGCAACTGGCAGTACGACTGGAGCACCATTCGCACGGATATCGTCCTGGAACCCGGCGAGGAATACACGTTTGTGTTCTGGCTCAATGGAGGCGAAAACGACCAGTATGATGAGGTATGCAATCTGGAGGTCTTCGGTGAAGGTCAGTGGGAGGAACGGCAGACCTTTAGGCTGAACCGTAGCTTCATCAAGCCCTTGAAATATAAAAACGGCTGGTATCTGATGGCAGTGCCCTTTACGGCGCCTACTGCGGACAAAGTGACTCTCCGGTTCAATGCGATGCGGGCTGTGACCACCATCGCCCCGGCAGAGGAACCGGCACAGTATGAAGAACTGATCAGCGATCCGGAAAATAACGACCAGGTGCAGCGTTCTAATGTAGTGTTTGAAAACGGCTGGCCGGAATCCGGCGAACAGCCTGTTCTGCACTTTGAAGTGAACAATTCTGATGTATCCGTCACAAAGGCTCAGTTGAAAAAAGCAGCGCTGGTGGCAGGCGGTGCAGTGGCAGGGGCATTGATCCTGCGCAGGATCTTCCGGAAGAAGCCCTGATCACATCTCGGATGAATCCCCGGGCGCTCCGGCGCTGTGGGGATTTTCGCTTTTATCATATAAATTCTAATATGATAAACATGCGTAATTTGCAGTACGCATGGGCAGGATAGGGTGTTAAAATGTTCACATGCATAGTATTTTTTCACGATCTATGCGACAAAAGGGCGAATCCAGGCTCATTTCAGCAAAATGCGGTATATCATTCGTCATATTGCACCAAATTTTCTTGATGTATCATGAAATATGCCTTATTTTTTGTGCATTGTGTACAAAACCGCCTCAAACAATGCGACATGTTATGCTCGACGGCTGCGTGGGCATCGTCTGAATCAGAAAGGAGAAATCGTATGAAAATCAAGGTTTGTATCGGCAGTTCCTGTCATCTGAAGGGCTCCCGTCAGGTGGTGGAACAACTGCAGGCGCTGATTGCGCAAAAAAAGCTGGAGGATCAGATCGAGCTGGCGGGCACCTTCTGCATGAACAACTGTCAGAACGGGGTCTGTGTGTCCTGCGACGACCAGATCTATTCCCTGACCCCGGATACGGTGGATCAGTTTTTCAACAATGAGGTACTGACCAAGCTATAAGGCACATCACAGTCTGTAAGGAGGGACAACCATGTCCGAATTTCTGAAGCTACGCAAAACAAACTGTAAAAATTGCTATAAATGCATCCGGCACTGTCCGGTCAAGTCCATCCGCTTTTCCGGCAACCAGGCGCACATCGTGGGCAACGAATGCATCCTGTGCGGTCAGTGCTTTGTAGTCTGTCCCCAGAACGCCAAGGAGATCGCCGACGCTACGGAGGCGGTAAAGGTGCTGCTGGAGGGCGAGGAGCCGGTAGTAGCAAGCATTGCCCCCTCCTTCATCGCCAATTACGGGGTAGGCATCGAAGCCATGGAACAGGCGCTGCGGCAGCTGGGCTTTGCCGCTGCGGAGGAAACAGCCATCGGTGCCACCTATGTGAACCGGATGTACGAGGACATTCTCCGGAACCGGAAGCCGGATGTGCTGATCTCCTCCTGCTGCCACTCGGTGAATCTGCTGATCCAGAAGCACTTTCCCCAGGCACTGCCCTATCTGGCGGATGTGATCTCCCCCATGCAGGCGCACAGCGTGGATATCCGCCGCCGGATGCCCAATGCCCATGTGGTATTCATCGGCCCCTGCCTGTCCAAGAAGGATGAGGCGGATCACTACACCGGCTATGTGGACGAGGTTATGACCTTCGAGGAGCTGACCCGGATGCTGGAGGAAGCAAACATCCAGCTGGAGCAGAATGTTGACCACAATTCCCAGAGCCGAACCCGGCTGTTCCCCACCTCCGGAGGCATTCTCAAGACCATGGAGAAGGTGCCGGGCTATCAGTATATTTCCGTGGACGGCATTGAAAACTGTATTGCCGCTTTGCACGACCTGGAGCAGGGCGGACTGAACAATTGCTTTATCGAAATGTCCGCCTGCGCCGGTAGCTGCATCGGCGGACCGGTCATGGAAAAATACCACCGGACACCCATCCGGGACTATGCGGCAGTGGACGCTTACGCCGGCAGTGAGGACTTCCCCATTGAAACCCTGCCACAGGAACGGATCCACAAAGAGATGGAAGCCATCAACCGGAAGCTGCCCCAGCCCACGGAAACCGAGATCTTCACCATTCTCCGGCAGATGGGCAAGAACAAGCCCTCTGACGAGCTGAACTGCGGCTCCTGCGGCTATAACACCTGCCGGGAAAAGGCAATTGCCATTTACCAGGGCAAGGCGGATCTGACCATGTGCCTGCCCTATCTGAAGGATCGGGCGGAGAATTTCTCCGATCATATCATCAACAACACCTCCAACGGCATTCTGGTGCTGAACGAATCCCTGGAGGTACAGCAGATCAACCAGACCGCCTGTGAGATTCTGAACGTGCGGCATCCCAGCGATGTACTGGGAGAGCAGGTGATCCGGATCCGGGATCCGAAGGATTTCCTGGACGTAAAGAACGGCGGCGCCACCATCCGGGATCGGCGCACCTATCTGGCGGAATACAATAAGTATGTGGACGAGACGATTCTGTATGACGCTTCCTATCGGGTGCTGATGTGCATGATGCGGGACGTAACAGAGGAGGAGCGGCAGCGCCGCACCAAGGAATCCATCCGGCAGCAGACCATTGAAACCGCCGACAAGGTGGTAGACAAGCAGATGCGCATCGTACAGGAGATCGCCTCCCTGCTGGGTGAAACCGCAGCGGAGACCAAGATCGCACTGACCAAGCTCAAGGGGGCGATCTCGGATGAATAATTTCTGTGCGGATATCGGCTACCGGAGTGTGAACAAATTCGGGGAGCAGCTTTGCGGCGACCATGTGGATGTGATCTCTCCGGACGATCACTCCACGGTCATCGTACTGGCGGACGGCCTGGGCAGCGGCGTGAAGGCAAGCATCCTCTCCACCCTGACTGCCAAGATCATTTCCACCATGATGGCGGAGAATATGAAGATCGAGGACTGTGTGGCAACCATCGCAGCTACCCTGCCGGTGTGTGCTGTCCGGGGAGTGGCATACTCCACCTTTACCATCATCCGGCTGGTGGAAAATGAGGAAGCGGAGATCATCCAGTACGACAACCCGATGGTGATCCTGTTTCGGGATGGAAAATACCAGGATATCCCCTCCACCCAGATGCAGATCGACGGCAAGACCATTTACCGTTCCCGGATCAAGCTCCAGGAGCAGGATATTTTCATCGCCATGAGCGACGGTGCCATTCACGCCGGGGTGGGCATGACCCTGAATTTCGGCTGGCAGCGGGAGGACATTATCTCCTATATGGAGACCTTTGCAGAGGTGGGCTTTACCGCCAAGACTCTGACCACCATTCTGCTGGATGAATGCGTCCGGCTCTACGGCGGCAAGCCCGGGGACGATACCACCGTCTGCACCATCCGGATCCGGAAACGGCAGCCGGTGAATCTCATCATCGGCCCCCCTGCCAACCGGGAGGACTGCAACAAAATGATGTCCCTGTTCTTCTCCAAGGAGGGCAAGCACATTGTCTGCGGCGGCACCACTTCCAACATTGCAGCAAAGTTCCTGCGCAAGAAGCTGATTCCGGCGCTGGATTTCCCGGATCCGGAGATCCCCCCCATTGCAAAGATCGAAGGCGTGGATCTGGTGACGGAGGGTATTATCACCATCAACCGGGTGCTGTCCTATGCAAAAAATTATCTGGAGGACAACGAGCCCTACGCCAAATGGAGCTGTCAGAAGGATGGAGCGTCCCTGATTGCCCGGATGCTCTTTGAGGAAGCTACGGACATTAACTTTTTCGTGGGGCGGGCGGTGAATCCGGCGCATCAGAACCCGAATCTGCCCATCCAGTTCCACATCAAGATGCAGATGGTCAACGAGCTGGCGGAATGCCTGAAGAAAATGGGCAAGCAGATCAAGGTCAGCTACTTCTGAAAAATTGCAAAAAATGCTTGACAAGCACATTTTCCTGTGCTATAATAATTATTGTTCTGCGGCAGATATGCCCGGATAATCGTATTCTAAAGACAGCTGGTGGCTTCGCCGTAAATCCAGCCGAGGAGTGCACGTCAAGATAAATTGACTGTCCCTTCTCGTATACACGGGAAGGGATTTTTGTGTTCTTCTGATACGATTTACATCACTATCGGAGGTGAAACAAAACATGGCAAGTGAAAAGGTTTTGGAAGCAAAGAAGGCGAAGGTCGTAAAGCTGACCGAGCAGCTCCAGAGTGCAGTTTCCTGCGTATTCGTGGACTATAAGGGTATCACAGTAGAGCAGGACACCAAGCTCAGAAAGGAACTGCGTGAGGCTGGGGTTCACTACTCCGTAGAAAAGAACACCATGCTCCGCTTTGCACTCCACAACATCGGCATGAACGACTTCGACGGTATCCTCGAAGGCACCACTGCCGTTGCAATTTCCAACGACGATCAGACTGCTCCCGCACGGATTCTGGGCAAGTTCGCCGAGACTCAGGACGACAAGTTCAACCTGAAGGCAGGCTTCGTTGAGGGCGTTGCTTACGACCAGGCTGGGGTAATGGCTCTGTCCAAGATCCCGTCCAAGGATGTACTGCTTGCACAGCTGGTTGGCTCCCTGCAGGGTCCGATCCAGAAGCTCGCTGCTACTGTTAAGGCTGTTGCTGACAGCAAGTCCGATGACGCTGCTTAATAGCAGGTCAAACACTACAATATCATAAATAAAAGGAGATTATTATCATGGCTTCTGAAAAGATTTTGAAATTCGTTGAAGACATCAAGGGCATGACCGTTATGGAACTGTCCGAGCTGGTTGACGCTATTCAGGAAGAATTCGGCGTAACTGCTGCAATCGCTGCTGCTCCGGCTGCAGGTGCAGGCGCAGCTGCTGCTGAGGAGAAGACAGAATTCGACGTAGTTCTGGCATCCTTTGGCGACAGCAAGATGGGCGTTATCAAGGCTGTTAAGGAGATCCTGGGCCTTGGTCTGAAGGAAGCAAAGGAAGTTGTTGAGAGCGCTCCCAAGACCCTGAAGGAAGGCGCTTCCAAGGCTGACGCTGAGGAGATCAAGACCAAGCTGGAGGCTGCTGGTGCAACCGTAGAGCTGAAGTAAGATTTCCCTTACCAATGCTGCAAGGCAGCGCTTATGCAAATGCGTAAGCGCTGCTTTTTGTTTGCACACACAAACGCCGCACAGAGAATCTGTGCGGCGTTTTTTATGCTTGCAGAGTTTCGGGAAAAATCACCGTAAAGGTGGAACCCTCTCCGGGCTTGGAGGATACCTGTACCTGGGCATTGTGGTATGCAGCACCGTGCTTGACGATGGACAGGCCCAGACCGGTCCCCCCGATGGCACGGGAGTGACTCTTGTCCACCCGGTAGAACCGCTCGAAGATCCGGCTCTGATCCTCCTGGGGAATGCCGATGCCCGTATCCTGCACCATCAGGATGCCCTCCTTGCCGGCAGTCAGCACGGACACAGTAACGGTGCCCTGCTCCTTGTTGTACTTGACCGCATTGTCGCACAGGTTGTAGATCATTTCCTCCAGCATGCTGTACACGCCGTTGACGGTCACATGGGTCCCTGCCAGGGAGAAAGCAACCTGCTTTTTCTCCGCCGTTACCCGCAGCCGAGCAATGACCTCCTCCGCCAGGTCATACAGATCCACCGGCTCCTTTGGCTCGGCAATCCCGTTCTCGTCCATCCGGGACAGCCGCAGGGTATCGTTCACCAGGGCAATCATCCGGGCGGATTCCCGGTAAATATCTCCGGCAAATTTCTTCACGTCCTTCGGCTCAATCACATCCTGCACCAGCATGCCGGCAATGGCGTGGATGGCGGTCAGAGGCGTCTTCATCTCGTGGGATACGTTGGAGGTAAATTCCCGGCGCAGCTGCTCCCGATGCTCCTGCTCGGTCACATCCAGCAGCAGCACCATAATGCCGGTCACCGCATCCTGCTCCTGTACGGGGCTTGCCAGCATCCGATAACTGTGCTGCCCCAGGGACAGAAGCTGCTCCGCCGGCTGTCCGGCAAGTGCCTGCTCCACCGCCATGCGGAAGGGCTCACTGCGATTGAATTCGTAAATATTCCGGGTGTCGGTGGATTCCGGAACCCCGAAGATCTCCAGAGCTGCCGCATTCCAGCTTAGCACCTCGCAGTGGCTGTCCGCCACCAGCAATCCTTCCCGCATGTGGGCGGTCAGCTGGCGGAATTCCTCCTGCTGCTTTTTCAGTGTCCGCATCTGCCGGGCGATCTCCTGGTTCTGGGTGTGGATCTTGTACAGCAACGGGGCAATCTCCTCATAGTCTGCATCCGTATCCGGATGCTCCGGATCAATGGCGTTGATGGGCTTGACGATCCGCTTGACCACGGCGGAGGACAGCACCGCCGACAGGATCATCACGCACAGCAGCACAATCACCACCGGTGTGGCAAGTCCCATCAATACCGTCAGCACCGTGTACTGGGTCTGGGATACCCGAAGCACGCTGCCGTCCTCCAGCCGCAGTGCGTAGTAAATGGTCTTTTCCGCCAGGGTGGAGGAATACCGGGTGGCTTCCCCGGCACCGTCCGACTTGGCTTTGATGAACTCCTCCCGGTCACTGTGGTTTTCCATCCGGGACTGATCCGCCTGGTTGTCGTACAGCACCGTGCCGGCGGCAGTGATCCAGGTAACACGCTCCGACGCCTGGAAGCCCTCAAAATACTCCATGCCTGCCGCTTCCACGCCCCGGGCAATGCTGGTTGCCTGCTGATGCAGCTCCTCGTTGGCACGCTTGTCAAAATACCCGTACAGCACGTCCATGATCAGCACGGTGCATGCCAGCAGGGAAAGCACCGACACCAGCAGCATGCCCTTGAAAATGCTTCGTTTCATACGCTGCTCCTTATCTTATAGCCTACGCCCCGGATGGTTTCGATCAGGTTTCCGTACTCCCCCAGCTTCACCCGCAGGGTTCGGATATGTACGTCCAGAGTCCGGTTCTCCCGTTCGGAGCCATACCCCCACACCCGGCCGAAAATCTGTTCCCGGGTGCAGACCTGATCCTGGTGGGCAAGCAGATAGCAGAGGATCTCGTACTCCTTCATGGTCAGGCGCACCTCCTCCCCATCCGCCGTCACCGTATGGTACACCGGACTGACGGTAAGCCCGCCGATCCGGTATTCCCGGGGCTGCTCCTCCCCGGATGCCTCCTGGGCAGTCAGAGACAACCGCCGCTCCCATGCCTTCACCCGGGACAGCAGCTCCATAATTTCAAAGGGCTTGGGAATGTAATCGTCCGCTCCCCCGTCCAGACCGCAGATCTTGTCGTAGCCCGTACCCTTGGCGGACAGGATGATTACCGGGGTCAGCTTGGTCTCCCGGCGAAGCCGCAGGTTTTTCAGCACGGTCAGTCCGTCCTCCTCCGGCAGCATCACATCCAGCAGGATCAGATCCGGCACACGACTGCGCACCGCTGCGTAAAATGCGGAGGGGCGTTCAAAGCCCTGGGCTTCCAGATCCGTCTGCTGCCGCAGGGCGTACAGCACCAGATCCCGGATCACCTGGTCATCCTCCAGCATGTAGATCAGCACAGTCCTCACTCCTTCCCGGAATGGGCGCCGGTCTGTGCAAAAATCACCCAATCCGCAATATTCACCGCATGGTCAGCGATCCGCTCCAGATATTTGGAGATCATCAGAATATCCAGGCACACGCTGCTGTCCCCGTCCTGCCGCAAGACCTTTGCAAGTTCCTCCTTCATACGGCTGAAATATTCATCCACCGTATCGTCCGCTGCAATCACATGCTTTGCCAGGGCAAAGTCCATGCGCACAAAGGCATCCACACTATCGGTGACCATTGCCACCGCCGCATCCGCCAGCTGCTGCATGGGCAGCCGGTGCATCAGCTCCGTGTCCTGTACATACCGGGAAATATCCGCAATGTCGTATGCCTGATCCCCGATCCGCTGCAAATCGTAGATCATTTTCATGGCTGCGGAGATCACCCGCAGATCCTTCGCCACCGGCTGCTGATGCAGCAGCAGCTTCATACACTGGTTTTCCACCTGCCGCTCCATCTGGTCGATCTCCTCTTTCAGAAACCCCGCCTTTTCATAGGTGTTCTTGATGTTCTGAAGCTGCTGAAATGCCTCCTCGCTGTCGTCCAGAGTATACACCTGGTCGCTGCTGAGCATATTCTGCATGGTCACCGTAATCGCAGTTTCACACAGGGAGCTCATCCGAATCATATCCAGCTTCAGCTGCCGCAGCTGCTCGTCAAACCGATTTCTCATACCTGTCCTCCTTATCCGAACCGTCCGGTAATGTAATCCTCCGTGCGCTTGTCCTTGGGCATGGAGAAGATCTGATCCGTCAGGCCAAATTCCACCACCTCACCCAGAAGGAAAAAGGCGGTCTTGTCCGAGATACGGGTAGCCTGCTGCATATTATGGGTCACCATAACAATAGTATAATCCTTTTTCAACTCCGTTGCAAGGTCTTCGATTTTCAAGGTTGAGATGGGATCCAATGCACTGGTGGGCTCATCCATCAGCAATACCTCCGGCTTTACTGCCAGCGCTCTGGCGATGCAGAGCCGCTGCTGCTGACCACCGGACAGGCCAAACGCTGACTTCCGCAGCCGGTCCTTCACCTCGTCCCAGATGGCGGCGCTCCGCAGGGACTGCTCCACCAGCTCGTCCAGCTGCACCCGGGAACGGATGCCGTGGGTACGAGGGCCGAACGCCACATTATCGTAAATACTCATGGGGAAGGGATTGGGCTTCTGGAACACCATGCCCACCCGCTTACGCAGCAGGTTCACGTCCATATCCCCGTAAATATCCTCTCCATCCAGCAGTACCTGCCCATCGATCCTGCATCCCTCCACCAGATCATTCATCCGGTTCAGAGATTTCAGCAGAGTAGACTTGCCGCAGCCGGAGGGGCCGATAAAGGCGGTGATCTCACGGGGTGCAATCTCCAGCTGTACATTTTTCAGTGCATGAAAGCTGCCATAATGCAGATTCATGTCATGAATCGAAAACTTATTCATCCTTGTTTGCGCCTCCTGCAAATTTTTTCGCCACTGCCCCTGACAGGCAGTTGATGCCGATGACTACCACCAGCAGCACCACTGCCGTGGCGTATGCCTGGTTGGTGTAAAGCCCCTCGTTCAGCAGTGCGTACATGTGCACCGACAAGGTTCGGGTGGACGAGAACAGATCCTCCGGCACTGCCGCATAGGTGCCGGCGGTAAAGATCAGAGCAGCGGTTTCTCCCACGATACGCCCCACTGCCAGGATCACGCCAGAAAGGATTCCCGGCACGGCACTGGGCAGTACAATGGTGAAAATCGTCCGCAGCTTCCCGGCACCCAGACCAAAGCTGCCCTCCCGGTAGGTGCCGGGCACAGCCAGCAGCGCCTCCTCCGTGGTACGCATGATCAAGGGCAGCACCATGATCGCCCGGTCGGAAATTTTGAGATTGTCCGGCGTGATGGTCACGCCCTTCTGGCGCAGGTTCGCGA
>ERZ827168.413-NODE-413-length-72625-cov-5.795535_pt1 | contig 72625 bp, 58 predicted proteins | sample MGYA00519868_ERZ827168 | MGnify/ENA primary metagenome ERZ827168 (study PRJEB31778, sample SAMEA3449271) | human gut metagenome | biome: human gut; feature: human-associated habitat; material: faeces | place: United Kingdom | collected 2010/2012 ... | reverse complement strand
CTATCTTGTCCCCGTGCTTGACACGGGGCCGCAGAAGAACCAGCAGTATCAAAAGATACATATAGGATACGGTCTGTGCCTTTGCGATCCCGTGTCAAGCACGGGAACGGGATAGCTCAATTATTTCTATAAGTAATCCTTTTATACTATATCACACTAACACAAAATATATAGCTAATTATCAACGAACAAGTAAGCCTTTAACCTTTCGACCAAGGGAAAACAACAAGTTGACCTAGGTCAACTACATATTTCACCCAGGTCAACTAATAGTTTCACCTGGGTCGAAAAGTTAGAAAGTAAGAGGATTTGAACTAACCTCCGCTTATATCTGCGGTAAACAATTATAGGCTTTCGGATAAAAACAGACAGTACCACCGGTGATCCCATTCCAACAGGGTGGCGTCACCTCAAAACCCTGATGAATACAAAGATAAAAGGCCTCACCCGGAGAGTGAAGCCTTATTTCGTAAAACTTTTTCAGGAAAAACTATTTTTCCTGCTCCTGACGAATATACAAACGATCGGTCAAAACATTCGTATAAGTCTGAACCGGGATATCATCGTAATCTGTCAGTTCACCGAGAAGGAGCAACTCTGCATTCTCCATCCACGGACGAAAAGAAATCTCTTTTTTATAGTTTACCTCCTGCAACAAGGTTGGAGCACTTTTCAACACTACATAAGCATTTTTATCGGCCACCTGTTTGCCTTGAAAAGCAATCGTGCGCTCATACATTTTATGTTTATTCGCCCCGTTGATACGGATGGGTGACAAACGAAGCAGGTAATTGTCCTTGCGCAAAACGGGAGTCAGTATCAATGTCTGATAACGTCCGACAGACAGGCCGCTCAGCAAAATATCCATATCCAGTTTTAAAAGGTTACCTTCTACCTCTGCCTTATTCTGTTTGATATTAATCAGGCCGTTATAAGTAGTAGCCGGAGCTTCCGTCTGTGACTGTGCCTGAACCGGGAACAGCAGTGCGACCAGCAGAAAAATAAATATATAGACCGGAGTTTTCATCGTTCACTTATTTAATTATATATACAATACTGACACCGAGTTTAGTCGGTCCGAAATAGTTATTACGGTATTTATAAGCCGGTTCCTTATCCGCAGGGTAAGCCGACTTGTCATACTCAAAATGCAGGAAGCCGACTCCCGCCGAAAACTCGATGTTCCAATGCGGAGAAAGATACAACTGATATCCGTAAGAGATACCGCCGCCATAGGCATTGCCGTCGTAAGCAAAATCCTTTTTCATCACCGACATGAAATTCACATGAGACATATCGTAGTCCATATAAACGCCATGAACTCCGAAATAATGGCCGTTAAACTTTTCATGCAGCCAGTAACGTGCCTCGGGTTGCACCATCCAATGCTTCCACGACTTGTCGCTCGCAACATTCCAGCCATTATAATTGCCGGAGATATCCAGCGACCAGTGTCGGTTGAAAGCAATTTCGGCACCCAGGTTCACTGTTGCAGTTGCATCATACAAAATATTAGACTTGACTGCCACAGTCTGCGCTTTCGCTCCCCACCCGATACCGCACAACAACAGTGCGATGAATAATACTTTTTTCATATCAGTGTCTTTTCTCTACATGCTTTAAAATCTATTAGCACACAAAGATAGAAAAAAGAAATATAAAACATTAGAGACAACCAAATTATACGTAACTTTGTAATTTAAATAATAAGGCATGAGAATCAAATATATTATATATAGCGTTTTGTTCGCGCTATTACTGGGAAGTTGCAGTAAAGAAGACATCGAGATAAAAGGACCAGCCAAACGAACAGTACTTGCCTATATGATTGCCAGTACCAATCTTGGTAGTGATATACGTGCCAATATCAGACAAATGATGACAGTCGCCTCCAACAAAGCACTCAACGGAGGAAATCTGGTTGTATATTATTCGGAAAGCAAAAGCAGATCTTATTTGTTCCAGATAAAAGAAGACAAGAAAGGGAATATAGTAACAGACACCGTCCGTTTTTACGAAAACCAAAGTGCTATCCTGCCGGAAACTATGTATAAGGTGATCAAAGAAACAACAGAATTGTTTCCAGCAGAAAGTTATGGTCTGGTATTATCCAGCCATGGCACATCGTGGCTGCCAGGTAATTTCAGTTCTTTACGTTCTTTCGGAGAAGAAAACGGCCAATATATGGAAATAACTGAAATGAACGAGGCACTGGAAGGCTTTCATTTCGACTTCATGTTGTTTGATGCTTGTTATATGAGCGGCATTGAATGTGCTTATGAGTTGAAAGACAAAACGGATTATTTCCTGGGATCGCCGACCGAAGTCCTTGCCCGCGGATTTCCTTATGAAGATTTCCTGCCTGCCTTGTTTAAAGACAAAGCCGATCTGGAAGCAGTTACCAAAAGTTTTTATGAATACTACAGCAATAACGATTATGCTCCATACGGCACAGTATCTCTGATAAAGACAAGCGAATTGAACGAATTGGCACAAATTGTCAATGACATATTAAAAGACAAAACAGAAGAGGATATTTATGCTCTTCCTTTGTCGAATATGCAGATACTTGAATATCTTACTGTCAGGCAGCCGCATATGCTTTATGATTTCGATGATTTTATCAAGTATCTAGCAAACGACGAACAGTATCAACGTTTTACCGCTTGTATGGAAAAAGCGGTCATCAGCAAATATGCAACACCTTATTCATACTATGCAGCATTATATGGAGCAAGAAAAATCGAGCGTTTCTCCGGCCTGTCGGTCTTCGTGCCCCAATCCTCTCTGACGAAGTTGTCAGACTGGTACAAGCAGCTTGCCTGGTATAAAGCGATTTATTAATAAACTACTTATCCACATTCTTTTACCGGACAAGGAATACCTGTTTATATCTTTTTACTGTGCCGCTGGTATGATACAATTCGGCATAGAAGATATAAACACCTGTCTGTAGTTGCTTTCCGGATAGGGCATAACCGTCCCAGGTTAATTTTCCCGTCAAACCCAGCAGTTCGTGATTAGCAATTTGTGCTACACGCTGACCGGCGATATTGAAGACAAAAGCACGGCAGTTATATCCCGGCTGGTCCAGATAATAGGATATAGTATAATGGCCGGCACTTTCATCCCACTGCGGTGTCTTGATGCCGGTCGGTTCATCCGGAGTATCCGGATCATCGGGCAGAGAAATATCCGATTGTGAATTAGGATAACCGGGAGTACCATAACCCACTGTAGCAGATGCAGAGGTCCAGTTCGAAGGCGATTGCGTTCCCGCATCGGGATCGATCCGTTCCAGGGAGACACCTTTCTGATCCTTTATTGAAGAGGCATGCCATTTGGAGGTATAGGAAACTTCATCGATCACTGTTCCGTCTTTGGTCCGGAATAGGACAAGCGTAGAGGAAGTATTCGCCAATATAGGAAGTTTGGGGACTTCAAACAATGAAGACGGAGACTGGATTGTGTAAAAATCGGTAACGCCCTCCAGATTCTTCGTCAACAGCACATAACCATCCGCCTCAATTGTTGCAGTAACGGAGGATAACGGGTAGCGGGTATTCAATGTTCCATCGGCTTTCCTGACCGCGACCGATAAGCCGGATACCGGCAAGGCACGATCGGAACGGTTGTACAACTCGATATATTCGCTGCCACCGGCAAAAGGGTTGGGAAGAAGTTCGTTAAAAACAAACTCTCCCGGTTCGACGGTAATATCAGAGAGAGACGGATCGTCAGGAATATCCGGCTCGTCGGGGTCGTCAGGTGTAACAGGTTTATCCGGTTCATTGGTTTTTTCCTCACCTTTACCGGACGAGTTAACAGAGCCGGGAGTTCCGCCACGCGGATCGGAAGAGAGATGCCAACCGGACGAAGAACGTTCCCAGGATTTGGCGGGGGTGGCTTTTTCATAGGTTACTTCATCGATCAGGTTTTTATCGCCATCAAACAGTTGCAACAACTTTCCGGTATTAGCCAGTGCGGACGGGAAATTATCCAACGGCACCTTCACCGCTGAAGGATCAGCCACAATATCCCTGCCGGAGCGATAAAGTACCGCATACCCTTTTGCTGGAATTTCAATGGTCGTCATAGGCTTCGCTTTTCCACCATATGAAAATTGCCAGTCTGTAAGCACTAATACATTCTCTGTAGTGTTATAAAGTTCTACATATTCTGTTTCCGGCAACTCTTCCAGTCCCTTGGGATCGGCCATTATTTCATTAATAAGAATAGAGCCTGATTCAGCCTCCCCTCCATCTTCTCCTTCCAATACAAATTCTTCTGAAAAGGGTACCAGTTTATTTCCTTCCATATCAGTAAGACCGTCATAAGTGATCGTATAATTAATGCCGGCGACCATCTCTTCCGGATATTTGGTATTGACAACAGTCTTCATCTGTTCATCAGCATATCCAATACGGTCAGCTTTCCCAATCTCGGATATCATAAACCAGGCTTCGCTTATATCGACAGGTCGGTCGAAGGTAAATTGAAGTTCACATAAGTTTAATGGCTGTACGGAAAGAAGTTTTGGTAATACAATTGGAGATACCGGCTCTTCCGGGTCAGGATTTTCCGGTTCTTCAGAGGGTATTGTATCAGTAGGGGTGATTTTGTGAGATACATTCAAGTTATCAATCGCAAAATGACGATAACGAGTTTTAGTATATTCAATATTAAGCGTCAGCTCTCCACTTTCTTCCTTAACTTTTATCGGATACTTATCGGTACTACCCTCTAATCGGTAGTAAGAATCCCCCTGCCTCCGAGAATATAGAGTCCATACTCCATCATTTTCTAAAGTCACTTTTATATGGAGAAGTACAGGCTTTCCAGTCAAACCACTTTCTTTAGGAGGAAATAATTCTTCTTTATCATTTGTTCGGAGACTGATCTTTTTTGCCCCATCATGTCCGATTTGCACATAATAATATGTATCATCACCTGCCATATATAAATAGAGGCGGAGATAGTTTTTTTCACTCGGGACCTCTTCCATACAGACATCAAACTCCCATTGCATAGTGGAAGCATAAGGTATCACACAATGTAACCCTGCTTTTCCAGCCTCATTTTTCACCCCATTCAGCTGTAACCATCCATCGCTGTTGATCGTAAATTTGTCCAACCCGCCTTTCCACGGATTATTCGAATCGATCTCCGGACCATCAAATGTTTCTGTAAACTGTGCGAATGCACAAACAGGAAGCAATACAAGGATAAAAAGAATAAATTGTTTCATAGTTATATAGTTTTGTTATAAAATTATCTATCTTTGCACGCTAATAGCTTACAACTATTATTGTGTTCGATTTTGGATGCGGTAAAGTTATAACAATTTTTTTATATTACAATTTAATTAGTGCTCAAAATGAAAGTAGCAATTGTTGGCGTGAGTGGTGCTGTAGGACAAGAGTTCCTGCGCGTGCTCGACGAAAGAAACTTCCCAATGGATGAGCTGGTGCTTTTTGGCTCATCTCGTAGTGCCGGACGTGTTTATACCTTCCGTGGTAAACAGTACACCGTTAAGGAGCTTAAGCATAACGACGACTTTAAGGGAATCGATGTTGCTTTTGTTTCGGCCGGTGGCGGTACATCTATCGAATTTGCAGAAACCATTACCAAACATGGTACTGTGATGATCGATAACTCCAGCGCATTCCGTATGGATAACGATGTGCCTTTGGTAGTTCCTGAAGTGAACCCGGAAGATGCACTGAATCGTCCGCGCGGTATCATTGCCAATCCGAACTGTACTACCATCCAGATGGTCGTTGCATTGAAGGCAATCGAAAAGGTATCGCACATTAAACGTGTACATGTATCAACTTATCAGGCCGCCAGCGGTGCGGGTGCAACAGCTATGGCCGAACTGATCAAGCAGTACGAACAACTGTTGAAGGGCGAAGAACCTACTGTAGAAAAATTCGCTTATCAGCTGGCCTACAACGTGATTCCTCATGTTGATGTGTTCACTGAAAACGGTTATACGAAAGAAGAAATGAAGATGTATAACGAAACACGCAAGATCATGCACTCCGATATCGAAGTAAGTGCTACTTGTGTTCGTGTTCCGGTTATGCGTGCCCATAGCGAAGCAACCTGGATTGAAACAGAACGTCCTATCAGCGTAGAAGAAGCACGCAAAGCTTTTGCTGAAGGCGAAGGAATCATCCTGCAGGACGATCCGGCAAAGAAAGACTATCCGATGCCGCTGTTCGTTGCAGATAAAGAACCGGTTTATGTTGGCCGTATCCGCAAGGATATCAGCAATCCGAACGGTCTGACATTCTGGACTGTAAGCGACCAGATCAAGAAAGGTGCTGCCCTGAACGCTGTTCAGATTGCCGAATACCTGATCAAGGTGAAGAATATAGGATAATAATCTTACAATCTTTCTATATAGAAAGGGACGGTCTGTTGGAGATCGTCCCTTTCGTTTTTTATCATGTTTATCTTTCATGAACGATAAAACAAATGCCATTTTATCTTTTATAATCGACAAAATAGGACTACATTTGTCTTGTACAAAAGATAAAATAGCATGGAAAAGAATGTAATAAAGTCTCTAATCATTGAATATCAGCAATTCGTTGAGAAAATAACACTGATTGAACGAGATATTCATTTATCAGATCAGCTAAACTATGTATTTGTTGGTCTTCGTCGTGCAGGTAAATCTTATCTGATGTATCAACAAATACAACATTTGTTGAGAGAAGGACACTCAATAGAAGAAATTCTTTATTTCAATTTTGAGGATGATCGCCTGATAAACCTAAGCGTTGAAGATCTCGATCTTATAAAAGTTTGTTATGAAGAGCTTTATGCACATCGTCCTATCTTCTTTCTGGATGAAGTTCAGATTGTGACGCATTGGGAGAAGTTTGCCCGTCGGCTAACAGATCTGAAATATCGGGTGTATATTACCGGAAGCAACGCCAAAATGTTAAGCAGTGAGATTGCAACAACACTTGGCGGCAGGTTTATTATACAGAATGTATATCCTTTTTCATTTCGGGAATATCTAAAAGCCAATGACATAACTGTTGAACCAGCCTGGTATTTCAAAAACCGCACGGAAATAGTTCGTTCATTCTCTGATTATTTTTATTTTGGCGGATTACCGGAATTAGAATTGATAGAAGAGATAGAAAAGCGCCAATGGTTAAGCAATTTATTCAATAAGATATTTTTTGGTGATTTGATAACACGCTATTCTATCCGAAACGATTTAGCCATGAAAGTCCTAATCCGTAAGTTGGCGGAAAGCGTAAAACACCCCTCTTCATTCAACCGGTTGTCAAACATCGTTTCATCCACAGGAGTCAAAGTCACCACAGATACCGTTATCGATTATCTGGAGTTTTTGCAAGCAACATGGTTGATCTTTTCTATTGAGAATTATGCCAGTAAATTAGTAGAGAAAGTATCCAATCAGAAATACTATTTCATCGACAATGGCCTGTTGAATCTATTTCTGATAGACCCGGAAACCTCACTGCTAGAAAATTTGGTAGCTATCAGCCTAAAAAAGAAATACGAAGAAGAACTTTACTTTTATCATCAGAACATTGAAGTCGACTTTTATATACCGACAAAGAATCTGGCTGTACAGGTATCATATAGCCTGAAAGAAGAGGCAACACGCAAACGCGAAATAACAGCGTTATTAAAAATAGCCAAAGTCATGGATGTTGACAAACTACTCATCATTACTCACGATGAAGAAGAAATGATTGTGGAAGACGGAAAAGAGATCGCTGTTGTTCCGATTTGGAAATGGCTACTTGAACAGGACAGTCTGTTGGAAAACAGGTAGTGTCGACAGACGCCCGGAAGGAATGGATTAGCCTCCTGAACGAACCGACGAAGCCAAATGTAGAGTCAGCAAAATGCCAAAGTTTATTCATATCACATCTGTGATACAAAAGAAACTCAACTGTGATACAAACGGAATCCATCTGTGATATGAAAGGAACACAGATGTGATATGCATTAATCTGTGTTCCCTGAATAGTTATCCGTATCTGTTTACCCCATTTTCCAGGTTTCCGTCACATTCCTTCAGCATAATAGCTTTCAGTTCTTCCGCTTTCTCCGGATATTTATCAATCACGTTCTTGCGCTCCTGCGGATCGTCAGACAAGTTGTACAACTCATAAACACCTTGTTTTCTGTAATAACGGAGTTTCCAGCCATCGTTTATAACAATGCCCGGTCCGAGATTGGAGCCATATACGACATACCGTTTCGGATCTGTTTGCTTCCCATTCAGCAAAGTAGGCAGGAAAGAGATACCGTCTTTCTTTACCGGGAGCGAAACGTTTAGCAGATCAGCCATCGTAGACAGGAAGTCGTAATTGGAAACCAATTCCTTGCTTTTCACGCCGGCCGGTATCAATCCTTCACCGTAAAAGATCAGCGGGATATGTACGCCGCCATCCAGATTACTCCGTTTCAGTCCGGCCATCCCGGCATTCCCGTTAAAAATATCGCCTGCCAGGTCGCTGTAATACTTATCTGTATAGTCATCAAACAATTGGCCGGTTTGCAGGTTCTTATAAGGTTTTTCGCATCTTCCTTTCTGCGAATAATAAATCTCATGCCCGTTATCAGCGGCAAAGACTATAATCGTATTCTTATCCAACCCCAGATCACGAAGCTCATTCATAATTATCCCCACATGATCATCCAGCAACTTAATCATAGAAGCGTATTCTTTTTCTATCGGTGTTAACTCAGGGTTGGCTGCCAACTCAGGGTGAACGGCCGGGATAGCTACCGGACCATGCGGCAACTGGGTCGGATGAAACAGGAAAAAAGGCTTATCCTTATTCTCGCGGATAAAAGACAGCATCTTATCCAGAAAAAGGTCCTGCGAATAAACAGCTTTACCATTTCTTTCCCATCGCTCCCGCAAAGTCTCATCTGTTTCATTTTCCGTACTCTTCCCACAGTTCGGAAGAGTATTCCCGTCAATCGTTACAATCTCACCGTTCTCAAACAGAAACGGCGGATAAAAACCATGGCAACGTACATGGTCGAGATAACCGTAATAATAATCCCACCCATGTTCCTTCATCTGTTTGCGGGTAGCCGTAAAACCCCATTCCAGCTTTCCGATCTCGGCGGTTACATAACCGGCTTTCTTGAATACCTGAGGAAGATAATAATCGCCTTCCCCTAGAAGAATATTCCCATCGTCTATCTCTTTCTCAAGAGCCGGAATCAATGAGAGGTTATCAGTCGGAGGAATAAACTGTCCTCCCTTCGATATCATCCATTTATCCGGATGGCAATCGTGATAACCGGTCAGCAGAGAGGCTCTTGCCGGAGCTGACAACATACAACCGTATGCATTATCGAAAGAAGTCCCCCGGGTAACCATCGCATCAATATGAGGTGTCGTGAAATGCCGTTGACCATAAGCGGACAGCATACCTTTTCCCATATCGTCGGCATAGATATAGATAACATTAGGTTTAACCGGCTGCTGCGCCTGTACATAATCGGATATGGAAACGCCTGCCAGAGACAAAACCGCTACAAATGAAGAGGAGAGAGTTTTATTCATAAATCGATCTTTAAAGCTATAGTATTGCGCCAAAGATACAAATTTACCTGTTAACTTTCACTTCATAAGGCGTATCAACCGAAGTTTTCCCTGCCAACAGATAAAGCTGTTTTCCGAGAGTAAACCGTATAATAACCGTGATTTTCCTGTTCTATTATTTAAGGTAAACAGAATGGATAAGAATTCTTTCATCAGAAATCTTACCCATTTCATATGCAATCAATGATGGAACAAACGTACCCCTGTAAACGCCATCGTTATGCCATATTTATCACAAGTATCGATCACATGGTCGTCACGGACGGAACCGCCTGCTTGTGCGATATATTCGACACCGCTTTTGTGAGCACGTTCGATGTTGTCACCGAAGGGGAAGAAAGCATCTGAGCCCAATGCTACCCCTTTCAGGGTGTCCAGCCAGGCACGTTTCTCTTCGCGAGTCAGCACTTCCGGTTTTTCGGTGAAGAACTGTTGCCAGATACCGTCAGCCAAAACATCTTCGTGGTCATCGCTGATATATACGTCGATTGTATTATCGCGGTCGGCACGACGGATCTTTTCGATCCAGGGCAGGTTCATTACTTTCGGATGCTGGCGGAGATACCAGATGTCGGCTTTGTTTCCGGCCAAACGGGTACAATGGATACGGCTCTGCTGACCGGCACCGATACCGATAGCCTGTCCATCTTTTGTATAGCAGACAGAATTACTCTGCGTATATTTTAATGTAATAAGGGCAATGATAAGATCGCGTTTGGCAGCTTCGGAAAATTCCTTATTCTGAGTCGGGATATTTGTCAGCAGGCTTTCGTCTAGTTTAATCTCGTTACGTCCCTGTTCGAAAGTGATACCGAACACATCTTTATGTTCGATCGGAGCCGGCTTATAAGACGGATCGATCTTAATCACGTTATACGTTCCTTTTCGTTTGTTCTTCAGAATTTCTAAGGCTTCCGGGGTATAACCGGGAGCGATGACACCGTCGGAAACTTCACGGTTGATCAGGCGGGCAGTAGCTTCGTCGCAAGTATCGCTCAAAGCGATAAAATCGCCGTAAGAAGACATGCGGTCTGCACCACGGGCACGGGCATAAGCGGTTGCCAAAGGAGTAAGAGGCAGGTCGTCTACAAAATAAATTTTCTTCAGGGTATCGCTCATCTCGATTCCCACAGCGGCACCCGCCGGACTGACATGCTTAAAAGATGCGGCAGCCGGTAGTCCGGTAGCCTCTTTTAGTTCTTTCACCAATTGCCAGCTATTGAAAGCGTCCATGAAATTGATATATCCGGGACGGCCGTTCAATACCTCTATAGGCAATTCCCCCTGCTGCATAAAAATGCGCGACGGCTTCTGGTTGGGGTTACAGCCGTACTTCAGTTCTAAAGAGTTTTTGTTTTCTGTGCTCATATTGCTTGTTATATATGATTCTATCTCATCTCTGCCATTCCTTCTTCAAGGGTATGAGGAGTATAGCCTAATTCACGTTTTGCTTTTTCGATGCTCAGTCCGCTGAAACGGGGACGCGGAGTCGCTTCGTTCATTTCTTCGGTGGTGACCGGGATAATCAATGAACGGTCCAGCTTGAAATAATCGGCAACACGGTAAGCGATATCGGCTATCGAAAGGCATTCGCCTCCACAAATATGCCAGGTACCGTTTAGAGAAACATGCATCAGTTTTTCTACTCCGATAGCGATATCCTCTACCCAAGTCGGTGTACGGTACTGATCGGAAACGACCCGTATCTGCTGACCAGCTTCCAGGCGGTTCTTTACCAGTTGCAAAATATTGCCATGTTGCCCCGGCAATGCTTTTCCGTAGACAACGACCACGCGGACATTCGCATAATTACTGCAATTGGCAGCCACGGCCAATTCTCCCTGATATTTCGACAGGCCATAATAATTCACCGGAGCCGGAATATCTTCCTCGATGTATAAAGAACGATTCTTTCCGTCAAAGACAAAATCGGTCGACAGATGAATAAAACGGCTACCTTCCTGTTCACAGCAACGCGCCATATTTTCAACGGCAAGTACATTGGCGGCATGCGCCTCTTCATGATGGGACTCACAATAATCGGGTACGGAAAGTGCGGAAGCATTTATCACGACATCAGGACGCATCTCCCCGATCAATCGCCCGATGGCCGGATGATCATTGATATCCGCCTGAACGAAACGGGTATTACTCTCCGGCTGAATATCTTTATGCAGGGAGCATCCTGTCAGTTCATACCCACCACACAGGGACAGATGTTGCAAGATGCGTCTGCCTGTAAAGCCGTTTGCTCCAATTATCAGCGTTTTCATCAGAATGAATATATTAATACACCTAATATACGGTGATTGGTTACTGAATGGGTATCACGAATACGTCCGTCGGCAAGTGTACGGTCGCCATACCAGGCCAGAGACGGGCTGTACTCCACTCCTAGTTTCCAGTGAGGCAACACATACGACAGTTGCAAATTAGTGGTAAAGACCTGATCCACATCGAGTCCCACTCCATAAGTCGGTCCAATAATATCCTTGCCTGCCCCCAGGTTTTTCAAATACCCTACAAACAATCCGGGTTGCCATTTCTTGCCATACACCACGTTCAACCAGGTCATTGAATGACGGTAAGACGTATACTCCTGTTCGCCGGTACGTTTGTCTATACTGCTGACGCCATAACCACCCAGCATACAGAGATGAGCCAGATTCTCTCCCATAATCGTCTTTGCCGAAATCTTCCAGTTATCATCCGTATAACGGGCATGCGCCTCGACAGAAACGGAGGTAACACGCTCTTTTACCTTATAAGTCTTATCACCGACTTCGGATTTTATACGTGGTGCCAACGAAATAAGATCGGCACCAATACCCACCATCCAATTGTTGGTTTTATAATCGACACCGGCATAAAATTCCGGTACACAACTATTCTTTATATATTCCTCGCTCTTTCCGTTCGGTCCGGTAGACAGATACTGCAACTGCCAGATAGCCGCCCCCGTCAGGCTCCACCCCTGATTGGTATAACGATAGCGAAGCATCGGGTTACGGCTGAACGGCTGGAAAGGTGCTCCGGTGGAAAGGTTCAACATTTGTGGAAAGATATCACCGAATAATGGGTGCCAGGTCTGTCCGATCAGGACAGCCGATTTTCCCCAATCCAGATTTACATAGGCATGCCGCACACGAATCATGGCAAAGTTACTTCCCGAACCACGGAAATCCACTTCCAATTTAGCGGTTGTCTTAGCTTTGCCAACACTCGGTCCTGCCACATCAATCCCCAAGCGGGAATACAACAGGTAAAAGCTACCGTTTGCCGTAGCATTCAAATCATTACCATCTGCATCCGGAGAGATATCTTTCGGATAGAGATGAAACAAACCGTCTACTATCTCGGAATTGGCCCGGGAATTATAGAACAAGTCACCACGAACCTGTCCGTAAAACTTATACGAAAAATTCTTCTTCTGTGCATAACCGGACGTTACAGCTAACAATCCGGCCAATAAAAACATACCTAGTCTCGTTCTCATTTAAAAGCGTTCAAATTAGAAATAATACATAACCAATCCCAATATGCGGTGATTGGTTATGGCGTGAGTGTTTCCCACTTTACCGTTCTTCTGGTCGATCGTTCCATACCAGGCCGTTGCCGGAGAATATTCCAGTCCGATCTGCCAGTGAGGCAGATTATAAGAGAAATTCATATTTACCGTCAGCAACTGATCGATATCCAGTCCAATTCCGTAAACTGTTTTCGAGGCTGTCAGCTCATCATCCGTCCCCAGGTTCTTGGTGTATCCCAGGAATAGTCCCGTTTTCCATTTCGTGCCATAGGTGAAATTCGCCCAGGTTGTCGAATGACGGAAAGGAGTATATTCCTGCTCGCCGGTCTTCGGATCGACAGAACTAATGCCATAGCCGCCGATCAGGGCCGTCTGGTCCAGACAGGAAGCCATCAGGCTTTTGGCTGCAAAGGTATAATTACGGCCGGTATATTTCAAGTGAGCTTCGTATGAATATGTCGTCATACGCTCATTTACTTTATATACTTTGTCATTTATCTCAGAAGTCGTACGGGGTTTTAAAGAAATAAGGTGAATACCGGCTCCTGCCAGCCAGCCATTGCCGGACGTATAATCGGCTCCTACATAAAACTCCGGCACACAACTATTCTTTATATAATCTTCGCTCATCCCTTTCGGACCGCTCGACGTGTATTGCAACTGCCATATAGCCGAAGCGGTTAGTTTTACATTACCTGCCTTGTATTGATAACGAATCTGCGGACTGCGGTTGAAAGGTTGGAAAGGTGCGCCTGTCGACAGATTCAACATATCCGGAAATACGGAACCGAATAACGGATGCCAGGCATGACCGATCAATACATTACTCTTATCCCAATCCAACGCTACCCATGCCTGGCGGATACGCAACATAGTCGTACTTCCCGAAAAGCCGCCGAAGTCAGTCTCCAGACAAGCTGAAGTACGAGCCGAGCCGACATTCGGGCCGGTCACACTCAATCCCAGGCGGGAAGTGAACGTATAAAAACTACCGTTGGGAGTCGCATTCAGGTCTTTCCCGTCAGCATCAGGTTTTTCATCCAAAGGGAAAAGGTAGAAGTTTCCGTCTACCGGAGCCATATTTGCACGGGTGTTGTAGAACAGGTCACCACGTACAAAACCATAAAACTTGTAAGTGAAGTTTTTCTTCTGGGCAGTTGCGGAAAACAAAGTCAGCATACTTACCAATAGCAGAGCCAGCTTTTTCATCGTTGTCGTTTGTTATCTATTTGTCTAGTTTGAAGGCGCAAAGGTATATATTTTTGTTTATTCAATTTGAAGAACGAAATATTATTTGTTACTTTGCTTCCAAGTTGTAAGCCTGAAAGGCCAAAATGATTAATAATGTAAACTACATAAAGAATTATGAGTACTAAAAAGTTTTTATTGGAGGAGAAAGACATACCTACAGCCTGGTATAACATTGTGGCTGACATGAAGAACAAACCACTTCCTATTTTAAATCCGCAGACAAAGCAACCGTTGAAGGAAGAAGACTTGTATCCTTTATTTTCCAAAGGTGCTTCACACCAGGAAATGAACACGACAGATGCATGGATTGAAATACCGGAAGAAGTTCGCGAATTATATAAGGTATGGCGTCCGACTCCGCTGGTTCGTGCTTACGGACTGGAGAAGATGCTGGATACTCCTGCACATATCTACTTTAAGAACGAAAGCGTCAGCCCGATCGGTTCGCATAAACTGAACTCGGCTATCGCACAGGCTTACTACTGCAAACAGGAGGGTATTACCAATATCACTACGGAAACAGGTGCCGGACAATGGGGTGCCGCCCTATCCTATGCCGCCAAGGCTTTCGGCCTGGAACTGGCTGTATATATGGTAAAGGTCAGCTATCATCAGAAACCTTATCGCCGCTCTATCATGCAGACATTCGGTGCACAAGTGATCGCCTCTCCGAGTATGAGTACGAAAGCGGGACGTAAGATTCTGACCGACCATCCCAACTATCAGGGTAGCCTGGGTACAGCTATTTCGGAAGCGGTAGAACTGGCAATGCAAACTCCGAACTGCAAATATACATTAGGTAGCGTATTGAACCACGTCATGCTGCATCAGACTGTAATCGGCCTGGAAGCAGAAAAGCAGATGGAAATGGCCGGCGAATATCCGGACGTTGTAATCGGTTGCTTCGGTGGCGGTTCAAACTTCTCCGGTATTACATTCCCCTTCCTGCGCCATAAACTGACAGAAGGAAAAGATGTACGTGTTATTGCCGCCGAACCAGCTTCCTGCCCGAAATTGACACGCGGACAGTTCCAGTATGACTTCGGTGACGAAGCCGGCTACACACCGCTCATCCCGATGTTCACGTTAGGACATAATTTTGCCCCGGCAAATATCCACGCAGGTGGTCTACGTTACCACGGCGCCGGTTCTATTGTCAGCCAGTTGATGAAAGATGGTTTAATGAGCGCATACGATGTAAAACAGTTGGATACATTCCAGGCAGCCACCCTATTTGCCCAGGCGGAAGGTATCATTCCGGCTCCGGAATCATCACACGCTATTGCCGTTGCTATCCGCGAAGCATTGGAAGCGAAAGAAGAAGGTAAAGCCCGTACGATCCTGTTCAACCTGTCCGGTCACGGATTGATCGACATGGCTGCTTACGACCAGTATCTGGCCGGCGACCTGACAAACTACGAAGTAACAGATGAGGAAGTTGCTAACAATTTGTCAGAATTGGAAAAGATCATCAAATAAGAGGACTATTTACCAAAATAAAAGTGGCGCTAATAACAGGGACTCACGTCTTTTGTTATTCGCGCCACTTTCGTGTGTGTCTATGAATGTTTTAAAATAGGTATTATGAGAAAATTTCCTCATAATTGGTTGCCGGAACAAGCATTTTCTGTGTGTTCAGGCTATAATCTTTCTTCTTTTTGTCCCACATTCCGTATTCGGAAGTGATATTTCCGTCTTCATTATACTGATATGTAATCAGATAATAAGGATCCCATGTCTCTTTTGCCTGATTCCAGCGGTACGCTTTTTTCTCAGCGACTTTGCCGTTATCATTGTAGGCGAATTCATATTTCACCTGTTTGTTCAAAAGCCCTTCTTCCTGTAGGAATATTACTTTTGAAACGATCTTTCCGTTCTCTTCCTTCGTATCATACAGATAGTTTCTGGGAGAAGCGGCACTCATTGCCAGACTGCAAACGAACAAAACAACAAATGACAAAATTTCTTTTCTTAAAATCGAAGCTTTCATAAATATATTACTTATAAGATTTACTTTCAAATTGCGTGCAAATGAACACAGTTTTCGGGTAATAACCAAATATATTCTGACATATTGATAGCACAATAGCCTTATTTAACTATTTTAAACTACACCCAAACACATACAAAACGGCACACAGCTTACAATTTATAAGAAAAACGATTTACAACATCAAAACAACATTGTTTTTAGTCTCTATTTTCTTAATAAGCCAAAAGAAAAAGCCAACTTACTTACGAATTGACACTAATAGTTTTTTTCATCATCAGCTGCATTATTCAGAACTAAATATACACTCACGATTGTTATTTAGAAATAAAAGAAGGATATTAGCATCCAAATTAAATCGGTATATCATGGAGAGAAATATTTTTAAACTGGAAAATGACCAATTGAAAGAGATTGCTCTTTCATTGCGACAGAAAGTAGAAGAAGGTCTGGCAAAAGACGGCCAGGAGATACAATGTATCCCGACATTCATCACCCCCAAAAGTACAAACATAAACGGTAAAGCCCTCGTTCTCGACCTGGGCGGTACGAATTACCGGGTGGCAACAGTCAACTTTAATAACGACAAACCGACTATCCATCCTGAAAACGGCTGGAAAAAAGATCTGTCGGTAATGAAAACTCCCGGCTTCACCCGTAACGAACTGTTCAAGGAACTGGCTGACCCTATCGGAGAGATCAAGCGGGAACAGGAAATGCCGATCGGTTATTGCTTCTCGTACGCAGCCGAATCGCTTCCCGACGGGGATGCCCGGTTGTTGCACTGGACAAAGGGAGTGCATATCAAAGAAATGCTCGGACAGCCGGTAGGGAAACCTCTGCTCGACTATCTGAATGACAGAAATACCCCCGGGTTTACAAGCATAAAGGTTCTTAATGATACAGTAGCCAGCCTGTTCGCCGGACTTACCGACAGTAGTTATGACGCCTATATCGGACTTATAGTCGGAACGGGAACCAATATGGCGACCTTTATTCCTGCCGAAAAGATTACAAAATTACCCTCTTCCGTACAGGCACACGGGCTAATCCCTGTCAATCTGGAATCAGGAAACTTCCATCCCCCTTATCTGACAACTGTCGACGACACGGTCGATGCCTGCTCCGACAGCCATGGCATGCAACGTTTTGAGAAAGCCGTCTCCGGCATGTATCTGGGAGAGATATTGAAATCGACCTTTCCGCTGGATGAATTCGAAGAAAAGTTTGATGCGCAGAAGCTGACGACTATCATGAATTATCCGGATATTCATAAAGATAAATATGTACAGGTTGCCCACTGGATATATAACCGTTCTGCACAATTGGTAGCTGCTTCGCTCGCAGGACTGGTCTCTTTATTAGTTTCTTATAATAAAGATATCAAAAAAGTATGCCTGGTAGCCGAAGGAAGTATGTTCTGGAGTATTAACAGGAAAGATAAAGATTACAATGTGCTCGTAATGGAAGAACTGGAAAAGTTACTGAATGAGCTTGGAGTAGGCGATGTGAAAGTTCATGTGAACAAAATGAATAATGCGAATCTGATAGGGACGGCTATTGCGGCATTGTCTTGATAAGAAAACGAGGGTATATCAATCAGTTGAAATACCCTCGCTATTCTTTATACTCTTCCTAAAAATTCATCCACCGTATAATTCAGGAAATTATTAAACGGCAGTAACTCCTCGAATCGCTTTAAGGTCTGATCCATCCAGTCGTCCGCCATAAAGAACTCGTCCGGCAAGTTGGCCGCAAAACAGAAATCTTTATGCTTCATAATCTCGTCATATTTGAAATCGGTCGGATAACCGGCCGGCATACGCTTCAGAACCTCCCCTTCCATCACCGGGAAGGCTTCCTTAAAGGATGGCTTTTCAATGATACCGACAAACTCGTCGATGTGATCGTAAATATCCTGGCGAAGCATTTTCAATAATTTAGGCGGAGGACACCATACGCCACCGGACAGCATACAGGCACCCGGTTCGAGATGGATATAATATCCGCCCCGCTCGCTGGCACGTCCGCCCTGGGCCATATAAGCTGCAAAATGAACCTTATAAGGTGTCTTGTCCGGCGAAAAACGCAGATCGCGGTAGATGCGAAACTGGCAATCCTTCGATGCCAGGCCTGCTACCTGCGGATCGAACAGGGCAATCCGGTTGATTACTTCCTGCACTTCGTCGATAAATCCTTTGTGCAGGACATCGAAGCGGTCCTTGTTTGCCTGAAACCACTCCCGGTTGTTGTTTACGCTTAATTCCTTCAGGAATTGTATAATCTCTTTATTCATATTGTCTGTCTGTTTTACCCACAAAGATAGAGAATAATATCATTCATTCTTCCAGTTTCTGTCGGTACGGAAAGGAGCGACCGGCAAACCTTCCCTGCTGAACAGGTTGCCGATGGTCGCATCATCGAAACAATAGTGCACCACGACAGGCTTCTTCACTTTGGAAGAGGTTACAACGACCGTATTATCTTTGATCCGGACTTTGGCAGGCACAAAGACACCATCTTCGCCGGCTATCATGAACCCGGTAATTTCCTTATCTTTACACATCAAACCGTTACCGGCATGCAGGAAAGAGATGACAGCTTTGTTTTTATCGATGGTCATACTTTCAAACAGAGGGCTTTCATATCCGGAATCGAGCCGGCCGTATATCTTGCCCAATGCCATATTCGCCAGACGTTGTCCTACACTTTGCTTATCGGTCGGATGGATATTCTTTACATCTGCCACACAATCTGAAACAGCGACCATCCCGGCCCCCGGAACCGTACGGGCCACCCATTCCTGATGCTCGCGAACCAAAGCTGCGCCATTATCGCCGGCATTATAGGTAAACGGTGCGATCTGCACCAGATAGAACGGAAAGTCTTTTTTGAAACTCTTACGCCAGCTCTCGACCATCGTTTTCAGCAGGATTCCATACGAATCCGGATGATCGCGGTTGGATTCGCCCTGATACCAGATAGCGCCGGCAAGGGCATAAGGCACGACCGGACTGATCATCTGATTATACAGTACACCCGGCTCTACGGGCCACCAGGGATATGTTTTATCGGGCATTACATCACGTATCCGGGGATTGTTCATTACCTGTTCTTCGGGGACCCATACCTCGGCCGGAGTACCTCCCCAGGCAGATACGATCAGGCCGACAGGGACATTCAGGTCTTTTTGCAAGTCACGTCCAAAGAAGTAAGCTATAGCGCTGGTGCTCTTCATTCTGTCAGGGGTACAGGGTGCCCACGATGCTTCGCAATTATTCTGCGGGGTTGCAGCCCCGCGTTTGGGAATATGGAAGAAACGGATATTCGGATAATTGGCGGCGGCGACCTCTTCTTCGCTGTTGTCGATACCGTGCATCGGAGTCCATTCCATATTGGACTGGCCGCTACACAGCCATACTTCGCCCAGCATGACATCTTTCAGTTCGCGGGTACCATCGCCCAGGACCGATAAGGTATAGGGACCGCCCGCCCCGATCGTTTTCAGGGTGGTATCCCAGGTTCCGTCCGAACGGACGACAGTCGTTGCCGTATCCTGCGGAGCCCAGCTTCCGACAACTTTGATTGTAGCACTTGCAGATCCCCAGCCCCACACGGGCACTTCACTTTTCTGCTGTAACACCATATGGTCAGTAAAAACAGCCGGCAGACTGACCTGTGCCTGCATACCGGCAACCAGAAGGGACAGACCGGCGACTATCCCTGTAATTCGTGTAAGTTTCATGTATCTCTTTGTATTTGATTAACGGATAACAAATGTACAACAAAAACTAGAACGAGAATCCCAGATTCAAATAAAATTGAAGGCTGGTGTTTTGATTGGACATGCTGAAAGTTGCGCTTAGCGGTCCCGCAATGCTGTTATACGCATATCCGAGACTTCCGCCCCACACGTTTTTCCCTTTCAGCAGGTGGAAGAAGTCATCATGATGAATCGCATAGTTACCGATCAGGGAAATATAGTTATTCCCTGCAATACGCTGACGAAAATGCAGGCGGGCAACGGCTACTGAGTTATCGAAGATCTCCATCCGATTGATTCCGGCAAACGGCAGCTGCTGGAGCACATACCGTCCTTCGACCTCGCCCCCGACCGCATTCAGGAAAGGATAAGCCAGATTCCCACCGATCAGTACGCGGCCATACAGAGAAGGCAGGATACTGAAATGGGAAGTAACAGGTATGACAGAAGTGAAATTCAGACCGACCGCAGAGAACGGTGCATGCCCGTTATAACTGACGAAATTGTCCGTATAAAAAGAATAGTCCGCTTTCAGGGAAACGCCTTTGGTCGGGAAATACCGCTTGTCGAACGTCTCCAGATGTGCCATAGCGAAATAACTGATAAAACCTTCCGGCTTTACCTCGTATTGGTTATTATCACCGGTATAGAGAAAGGAATTATAATCATAATATTCATAACGCAATCCCAGCTTGAACTTAAAATTCAGCCAGTTCATATCCGAATAGCCGAACTCGGCAAAATGATGGGTATAGCTGGTATTGAATGTTTTATCGCCTTTCTTGTAGATATCCAGATCCTGGTAAGTGAACTGGTAGGCCAGGTTCAGGTTGCGCAAAGGATTCCTTTCGATGGCATAATCCAGGCGGGCAAACGAAGTCTTCCCCCCGACACGCCCGGTAAATCCCAGCTTCGAATGGTTGCGGGCCCGGTGATCGAAAGTGGCATTCACCAAGACGCCGATGACCTCTTCCGAATCGAAACGCACACCCAGGTTCACAGAGCTGACTGATTTTTTTTGTGCCGTCAGCACCAAATTCTGCTGTTGCTCGCCGGTCAGCATATAATCTACATTCGAATAGGCATTGGAGCCGATCAGCACAGACATGGCATGATGGAGTTCGTGCAACGTGATCCGGCTGTTTTCCCGCAAACCACTGATCTTCATCAACCACTTTTCGTCCCTCGGATCGGTACCGACAAAGGAGATCGTCCGGATATAGAAACTGTCGGTAGGCAGCGCGGGGTAAGATTTACGGACATGTCCATGCTCTTCCGGACAGGAATCTTCCGCTATTCCTATTTTCTCTTTCAGTGCAATGATCTCATCCCAATGGGCATAGGCTTCCTGCTCTCCGCGACGGATCAGCGTATCGAGTGCAACCGTACTAAAGCTGGCGGCATTATAAGAGGTCATATTCGGGCGGAGCAACAGGTCGGTCTGCTCCTTATTACGTGCATATTTATCATGTCCGTGTAAGGCGATAATCTGCCCGATCACATCACCGGGACTGTTCAGCTTGTCAAGCGTCTTCAAATCACTGGTACCCAGGTCTACACCGATAATCACGTCGGCGCCCATCTCCCGGGCGACATCTACCGGGAAGTTATCGTTCAACCCGCCGTCTATCAGCACCATACTATCCAGTCGGACAGGGGTAAACACTGCCGGAATCGCCATACTGGCACGCATCGCCAGCGGCAGGCTGCCTTTACGGAACACATAATCCTTCCCATCGACTGCATCCACAGCGACACAGGCAAAAGGTATATTGAAGTTTCTGAAATCTACGGAATCATGATAACCGATCGTCAGGTTGGAAAAGAGGTTCATCAGGTTCTGTCCTTTTATCATCCCCTGGATGACACGGTCTTTCTTATCTTTCCCAAAAGGCAGGGAAAGAATGTATCGTTCGGAGTTTTCCTTTTCCGGAAAGGTAAGGCTGCTTCGTTTGATCCGGTCGCTGAGCAGCATGGTCCAGTCTTGCTCCAACACCATCGTATCTATTTCCGCCGGCGTATACCCGATGGCATATAAGCCACCGACAATGGCGCCCATACTCGTACCCGCCACATAATCGATCGGAATACCGGCTTCCTCCAACACTTTCAACACCCCAATATGAGCTACACCTTTTGCACCCCCGCCGCCTAATACAACTCCAACCTTCTTCCGTTGAGCTGTCAGGGAAGGCAAAGCGACCAGTAACATCAGCAAAAAGCAAAGTAACTTTTTCATCTGCACACTATTTACGGCAAATGTAGTTCGTTTACGCTAAAGATGCAAACGAATCGGAGTTTACTGCATTTACTATACCGGATTCATAATTTATCATACGGGAGGAAACGCAATGAGATAAATAAAACACGAAGTAAGCAACAGACTCTCCGATAAATGTATTAAATTTGAAGCCTATTTCTCACCTTAAGAAGAAAAACTCATATGCAAAAATCAGCATTCTGTCTATTACTATGCTGCTTGACATTTCAAAGCTATGCGACAGTAGATTTACTGAAAGGCTATCAGTATGCCTCAGAACAAGCGCCGAAAGGGAACGAGTGGGAATCACCCGAGAACCTTGCGCTGAACAAAGAACAACCCCGTGCCTGGTTCTTCTCCTTCCAGAATCTGGAGAGTGCCCGGAAAGTATTACCGGAAAACAGTGCCTACTGGCAATCTCTGAACGGAGATTGGAAATTCAATTGGGCCCCTACGCCCGAAGAACGTCCGAAGGATTTCTACCAGACCTCCTTCGATGTATCAGGCTGGGACAATATCCCCGTGCCATCCAGTTGGAACATTGTCGGTCTTCAGAAAGACGGGACACAGAAGTATGGTACCCCTATTTACGTGAACCAACCGGTTATCTTCCAGCACAAAGTGGCTGTCGACGACTGGCGGGGAGGCGTGATGCGTACCCCACCGGAAAACTGGACGACCTTTAAAGACCGTAACGAAGTCGGCTCTTACCGTCGTGAGTTCACCATCCCGGAAGACTGGGACGGACGTAATGTATTTATCAGTTTCGACGGAGTAGATTCCTTTTTCTACTTATGGATTAACGGCCATTATGTAGGTTTTTCCAAAAACTCCCGTAATGCAGCCAATTTCAACATTACTCCTTATCTTCAAAAAGGAAAGAACATTGTGGCAGCCGAAGTGTATCGCAGTTCCGACGGCTCGTTCCTCGAAGCACAGGATATGTTCCGTCTACCGGGTATCTTCCGGACCGTTGCGCTCTATTCGACACCGAAAGTGCATTTCCGCGATTTGGTGGTGACACCCGATCTGGATGCAACATATACCGACGGTTCGCTGACCGTCAAGGCAGACATTCGTAACCTCGATAAAAAAGCAATCAAGAATTATAAAGTGTATTATTCGCTTTATGCCAATAAACTCTATTCAGACGAAAATACACTTGTCGATGGATTCTTATCGCCTGTCATCGAACGGATCAACCCGGATGAAACAACGGAGAACCTGATGACCATCAAAGTGAAAGCGCCCAATAAATGGTCGGCCGAACAGCCCTACCGCTATACACTGGTTGCCGAACTGAAAGATAAAAAGAATAAAACGATTGATATGGTTTCCACCACTGTAGGTTTCCGCAAGGTAGAAATCAAGGATACACCGGCATCTGAAGACGAGTTCGGACTGGCCGGACGTTACTATTACGTAAACGGCAAGACTGTCAAACTAAAAGGTGTGAACCGTCACGAAAGTAATCCGGCTGTAGGTCATGCCATCACACGCAAAATGATGGAAGACGAAGTGATGCTGATGAAACGCGCCAATATAAACCATGTTCGTAACTCACATTATCCGGATGATCCGTACTGGTATTACCTGTGTAACAAATATGGTCTTTATCTGGAAGATGAAGCCAATATCGAATCGCACGAATATTACTATGGCCAGGCCTCCCTGTCCCACCCGAAAGAATGGCGGGATGCACATGTGGCACGTGTCATGGAAATGGTAAACGCCCATATCAACCATCCGTCTATCGTGATCTGGTCGTTGGGGAATGAAGCCGGTCCGGGACACAACTTCGTAGAGGCCTACGATGCTTTAAAGAAAGCAGACCTGTCACGTCCCGTTCAGTACGAGCGCAACAATAAAATTGTAGATATGGGTTCCAACCAGTATCCGTCTATCTCCTGGGTGCGCGGTGCCGTGAAAGGCGATTATGACATCAAGTATCCGTTCCATATCTCAGAATATGCCCATTCGATGGGGAATGCCTGCGGTAACCTGGTTGATTACTGGGATGCAATGGAATCGACCAACTTCTTCTGTGGTGGCGCCATCTGGGACTGGGTGGACCAGTCTCTTTACAACTATACCCCCGACGGCAAACGCTACCTGGCTTATGGCGGTGACTTCGGCGATACGCCCAACGACGGTCAATTCGTAATGAACGGTATCGTGTTCGGCGACCTGGAACCGAAACCGCAGTATTATGAAGTGAAAAAGGTATACCAGCATATCGGCGTCACAGAAGTCGATGCACAGAAAGGCCTTTTCGAGCTATTCAATAAATACTATTTCAACGATCTGTCCGATTACGATGTGAAATGGTCGCTTTATGAAAACGGCAAAGAAGTGGAAAGCGGCTCCCTGAATCCGGGTAAGGTTTCACCACGTAAACGTGTGCAGGTAGCCATTCCTTATACGTACAGCCAACTGAAAGCGGACAACGAATATTTCGTTAAAGTTCAGTTTCTGCTGAAAGAGGATAAACCCTGGGCCCCCAAAGGTTATGTAATGGCAGAAGAACAACTTCCAGTCAAAGCATCTGTGGGCAAACCTGCCATCAACGAAGTGGCAAATGCCTCAGCAGGAGAACTGTCTCTCGAAAAACAGTCGGACGCACGCTTCTCTACGATCAAAGGAGATAACTTCAATGTCACATTCGACAATGAAAGCGGTACGATCTATAATCTGAATTATGGTGGCGAAACAATCATTGCCGACGGTAACGGTCCGAAACTGGATGCTTTCCGTGCCTTCACGAACAACGATAACTGGTTCTACGGAAGCTGGTTCGAAAACGGCTTGCATAATCTGAAACATAAAGCTACCGCGTCCAAAGTGATCAAGCGGAAAGACGGTTCCATGGTATTGTTCTACACCGTAGAATCGCAGGCTCCCAATGCAGCCAAGATACTGGGCGGAACATCCAGCGGCAAGAACAAAGTGGAAGAACTGACCGATAAAGCCTTCGGCGAAGACGACTTCAAGTTCACGACCGACCAGGCATGGACCATCTACCGTGACGGTTCCATCGAACTGCAAGCCAGCATCACCTCCAACAATTCAAGTCTGGTACTGCCACGTTTAGGCTACCGGATGATCGTTCCTCAGCGTTATGAAAACTATACATACTACGGACGTGGTCCGGTTGAAAACTATGCCGACCGTAAAGCCGGACAGTTTATCGAGCAATATAAATCGACCGTAGCCGACCAGTTCGTGAACTTCCCGAAACCGCAGGATATGGGTAATCACGAAGATGTGCGCTGGTGTGCACTGACCGACAAGGCCGGCAAGGGAGCTCTCTTTGTGGCAACCAACCGCCTTTCTACTTCTGCTTTGCAATATTCCGCACTCGATATGACATTGGCCGGACATCCTTATCAGTTACCGAAGGCCGGTGACACTTATCTGCATCTTGATCTTGCTGTTACAGGTTTGGGAGGTAACAGTTGCGGACAAGGTGGCCCATTGATTCATGACCGTGTATTTGCCGGACAGAACAATATCGGCTTTATCATCCGCCCGGCCACACAAGACCTGTCGGCTGCCGCACAGGTATCGGCCGCCGGTGAGATTCCTTTCTCCATCACCCGTTCCCGTGTAGGTATGGTTGAATTATCATCTATTGATAAGGATGCTGTCTTCTGCTACACGATCGGCAAAGAGAAAAAAGCGAAAGAATATACCGGAGCTATCCCGATGCGCGAAGGCGGAACAATCACTGCCTGGTTAAAGAACAATCCGGAGATCAAGTCGACAAAGACTTTCAATAAGTTGGAAAGCATCCAGACAGAGGTTATCTACGCCAGCAGCGAAGAGGTTGGCGAAGGCGATGCCAAACACCTGGTAGACGGCGATCCGAATACGATCTGGCACAGTATGTATTCTGTCACAGTAGCCAAATATCCACACTGGGTAGATCTGGATGCCGGCGAAGAGAAAGCATTCAAAGGCTTTATCTATATGCCTCGCAAAGACAGCAACAATGGTAATATCAAAGAATATTCCATCCAGGTCAGCTCCGATGGCAAGAATTGGGGTGAGCCTGTCTGCAAAGGCCAGTTCGCGAATAATCGGGACGAAAAGAAAGTCCTCTTCGACAAACCGGTAAAAGGACGTTACATCCGTTTCACCGCACTGAGTTCACAGAACGGACAGGATTTCGCAACGGGAGCGGAACTGACTATTTTGAGTGAATAAACTGGTTACATCTAAAATATCTCTAAAAAGGCGGACAAAAGCTGCCTTTTTAGAGATATTACACCATCATACTGTCATAAAATCATGCATGTATCGGGTTTTAGTTGACAGTTGACATATGACAAAAAAATAAATCAAACCATATATACTCTTTCATATTAAATGCTTCATGCCATTCCTTCGGAGGAAGTTTAGCATTACGGACATCACAATAGCTACCAGCCTGTTGTTTCTTTCCTTCAAGCATCACTTCATATAAAGCACCACTCGTATAACTGGTAAGAGGTATCGTATCATTGGAAGTATAGGTTCTTGTCGGATATGTCTCCAATAAAATACTGTGTAAGACATCTTCTACCTCCGCTTTTTCCACAATTTGCGTTTCACCTTCCACTGTAAAGTCCACTTCATGCGCATGGAGCGGCTCAACCGCGATACGAATAGAGAATACGGTATCTTTTATTACATAAGCCTGTTCATTCAGGATTTTATAAGACACTACTCCTTCTTTATAATGTGCCATCCGTATCTTATAAGTTTGTCCTTGCAAATCTCCGGACAACTTAATAACCTGTGCACCCGAGGGAGAAGGTGTCGTCTCATCATAATGAAGCCGGACAGGAACCGGTTGTTCAACTGAATAGTTGAACAGTAACGGAAACAACAAAAGAATTTGGATAAAATATATCATACTACTTCAAATAAACAATCATTAATACCGGATTATCATCCTCTTTGAGATTTTTCAGCTGTTCATATTCCAGGATAGAAGGATCATCTTCCGCCAACTCCATCACCTCGGGTGCTTCAAGATAATAAAGCAATACATCATCCGAAATGCGGGTCTCCGGATAGAAAGGTAAACTACCCTGCATATCATTTATGATACGATTGTTTTTCACCTTATAGCAAGCGCCTTTCTTCTTATCGTACATGGCCAGACGGGGTAACTCATCTTTGTTGGTAACATCCCAGGAGGTATAAGGGAGAAATACCCATTGAGACGTTTCATGGAAATCCGGTCGCAGATAGGCTTGTGCCGGTTCTGAATAGGCTTGCCAATTTCCTTCCAGAACTTCAAAACGCCTTTCTTTCGGTATCTTATACTTTCCCAAATCCAGGATATAGCGGGGTTCAAGCCGTTCCGGGGTAACCGTAAAGACCGTATCATTATAATACTCTTTACAACAGGCTTCTTCCCTGAAAGAATAGAGATAACGGTCGTAATACCCCCACAAATAATAATTCAACCCATTGGCAATCGTAAACTGATCATATTGAGGAAAAGTATTCAGTGTCTCTCCCTGCCGGTCAACCAGGACAAGCCGGTCTTTCTTTTGGCCGGTATTGTTATAAATGTAGCCGACGTATGCACTATCTCCCAACAAAGTAAACTGCCAACAGAAAGGTATTTTAGACTCTCCTACATAGTCACCGCCTATTGTATAGGTAAGAATCCTTCCGTTATCCATTATATAAATTTGTTTCAGCCTGTCGTTAGCCGCTATAAACCGGATTATGCTGTATTCTCCCGGTCCTTGTCCCCGCTTGACTACCGAACGGACAAACTTTCCGTCATCTGTAAACTGCAATAACCCTTCGCTACATGGAATAAACAGGTTATGATCTACCATCTGTATCATACCCTGAGATACTTTGGCAACCAGACATTCGGGCTTTGTTTCCAACGGCACGACTTTTACTTCCCTGGCAATTTCACTCAACCGGACTTCCTGTTCCGTATCAATGCCCTTGGCAAAGGAGATTGTTATCGGATATTCAGGCACTTCCGATATATTTTCAACCGGCTGATCACCGGACTTCTTTCCTCCGCATGAGAGCAACAAAAGGGAAAATCCCCCTAAAAGCAAGTGTTTGATAGTTTTCATATTTGTGTATTTTGTTATTTATCTTTCAATAGAATGACCTGTATTACTTGATTATCGTCTTCTCGCAGGTTCGTCAAGAGATCTTTCAGAGAACCTTTGGCATTTTCAGGCTTTACTTTCTCCAAAAGAACAGAAGCAGAGACAACACCGATCATCTTATTGTTTTTGACAAAACGTGGAAAGATAGGACAACCACCTTCCATATCATCGGTAAAACCATCCCATTCGGCTTTCGGGGAACGGACACGGCAAACAGTTTCTTTCCCTTTGTCATACCAGGCTAAACAGCGACCTTGTCCCTGTGCATACTCCACACCTATCGCATGGGTTATCTCAAAGACATTGAAGAAACTGAATTTCTTTTCAGCGGCTTTATTGGGAAGGTTGGTTCCCGTATTCGTTTTCTTGTCTATAGCGATGATAGCATCATCTTCACCCGATAATTTTTCATATTGCGAAAGATCCAGTTTATATGCCGGAATTCTTTTTTTCCCTTCCAAGCGAAAGATTGTCGTTTCTAAAGGATTTTTATAATAGGTATTTTCCTGATAATCATAAAGAATACCATAACTGAAGATAATCCCCGGATAACGGACTCCTTGTTCCGGTCTGAAATGGTAGCTATACAATTCCTTTCCTTTAGTATTGTACACGAACAATTCTTTGCCTCTTTTGTCCTTCGTATACAGGTACTCATTGGTTATCCCAAACAGATTTCCGGTTTTATCTCTATAAGTAGTCATCGATCCACGTTGAGTATTGATGTCATACAAATATTTACCCTCAAAAGAATAGACCAGCACCTTGCCTTTTCTAAAATCAGATATAAAAATCTGTTTTGCATCTTCATCATAAGTAACAGCCAGAATAGATTTCGCATATTCCCCCGGCCCCTCTCCTGCCTTTCCTATCTTACGAATAAATTTACCTTCCGGCGTAAACTGGAACAGATTAACAAAATCACAGACAAACAGATAGTCACCGGCAAAAGTCACATTCAAAATATCTTTATCCAGCAACGATTCCGCTGTCGTCTCCAACGGAATATATTTCACTCCGGAAGCGACCTCACTTAACTTTATTTCTTTCTGTTCATCTACTCCTTCGGCAAAAGCAATCTTCTTTTGCGCCATAGCCGGACAAAAAAACAAAGCAAGTAATAATATTCCTATAATTCTGACGTGTTTTCCCATATCTATTTTAGTTTAAAGGTTATATTTCATTTTCTGCATCATTGGCATCCTCTATCGGCCGGTTTTTCCTTCGATATGGATGCCATTTGCCGAATCCCTTGCTGCTATCTCTTTTTTCTTATTTTTCTTTTCATATTCCTTCATGGCAGCTTTCATATCTTCACGACGTTTCCGTTCGAGGTCTGAAGGCTCTGGAAGTTGGTTGATAACGTTTTGTAAATCGGTCATGGTTAGTTTACTCTTTTTACCATCGGGAGCCAACATTGTGAGTTCAGTAATATCACGGAAGAAAGCCTCCTGATATAAGTCTTCAAAGAAATAACGAAAGCCAAACAAGTTCTCTTTAGATTCTTTCCGCTTCATCATTTCAGTCATGTAAGTGTATTTACTGAAAAGGGTTTTCTGTAACAACTTCTCATCCTTAAACATTTCCGACTCCCTTAGCCAGTAGTGCTTATTGATTTCATATAGTAAATTCAACTGTGTCGGATCTTTCTTCCATGCTTCATAATAGACTTTCTCCGCTTCATTGAAACGACCGTCCCGTTCGAGTGTACTTCCTCTGAAAGAGGCCAATAGATTGACATAAAACTTCTTTGGTTTCATACACTCTTCTGCCTGGTCAAATAATTGATAGGCACGTTTGCGGTCATAGGTTTTACCCAATGTAGCTCCGTACAACAAGACTGTTTCCACGTCTGTCGAATCTATTTCGTAAGCCAGCTCCAACGGTTCCACGGCATCTATTGCATGGCCGGACATATAGCGGGAGGCACCTGCATATTTCAGATTGATAAAAGACGAATCACCTTCCGCTAACAGGCCGCTGTAAACGGTATCCGCTTTCAAATAATTTTTAGTCATATACAAAGCCATTCCCTGGCTTTGCCGAATCTGCCGGTTATCGGGATTATAGTACAAGGCGGTATCACAGACCTGTAAAGCAGTTTTTCCATCTCCTTTCCATAATAATGAATTAATCAGGGAAGAGGCCACACGGATATTCTCCGGATTGATTTCCATAGCACGGGTATACAGTTCCAATGCGATCAGCATATTCATACCGCCTTTTTTCATATGGCAATCCGCCAAACCGGCCAGAATAGTCGGATTATCACTCTCGTAGGATGCTAAAGTCCGGTAATGATCCATCGATTTATCATAATCACCCAACTGATAATAAAGACGTGCCAACTGATTATTGGCGTAAAAATTCAGACTATCCGATTCCAGCACTTTTCCATAGCAACGTTTGGCTTCCGTAATCTTACCATAATTAATTGCAGCACGGGCAAGTGCATTCAAAGCATCCACATTCGTTGTATCCATTGACAAACAATATTGAAAACAGGTATAGGCTTCCTTATACCGGAACATTCCCTCATAAGCCTGACCGATAGCCGACATAGTCGTATAACTGGCCGAATCGGCTGCCGTAAGACTGTCCGCCCGAGCCAACACTTCCGGGAATTGTTTTCTGTTCACCAACTCCTGTAAAGAAAGGTTTTGCGCCTGTGCAACAAAAGAAAGAATACTGAAAAAAAGGACAATAGTATATTTCATCATAAACTCTTTTAATTTTCCTATTTAGCTCTACTTAAAATGAACGACCATCAGGACCGAGTTGTCATCTTCTTTCAATCCTTTCAACTGCGGATGTTCCAGAATAGAGGAATCTTTATCAGCCTGTTCTAATATATCCGAAGGAGTCCATATACTTAACAACAAATTATCACCTATTGAAGTATAAGGTATAAAAGGTAATTTCCCTTCCAGATCATTCTTGATTATATTGCCGGCGACTTTAAAGCAAGCCTGAGTATTCTTCTCATATATAAGTATTTCTTCCAAACGACTTTTTTCTCCTGCCCAATGGCTATAAGGCATAAAAAGGAAAGAGTCCGTTTCCATCACATTGACGCGAAGATAAGAAGAGGCTATCTTTGTAAATTTATTTTGATCGCCTCTTTGATTTTCCCACCGGGCTTCCAGCGGCATGGCATATTTGCCCAACTGAATAACGTATCTGGGCTGTAATTCATTCTCCGTAACAGTATATAAGGTATCACAATAATAATCTTTAAAACATAAATGATTATCATAATGAAACAGATAGCGGTCATTACTTCCCATCATCATATATGTGACCCCTTTTTCTATTGTAAACAGATCATGTCGGGGAAAAACTTTTACCTTATCGCCGGCTTGATTGAACAAGAGAATGCGGTCCTTCATTTGTCCGGAACTATTATAGATGAATGAAGCCAAAATACTGTCATTCAATATCGCTGCATATCTCACTTCGGGTAGAGGTATACTCTTTAAGTAATCACCGGTTAATGAGTATACGTTCACTTTTCCATTATCCAACAAATAAATCAGTTCATTCTCGCGGTCAACATCTAAAGATAAGACAAGGCTATATTCACCGGGACCTTGTCCTTGACGACCGATTCGACGGACAAATTTACCCTTACCATCAAACATATAAACGCCCCGGCTACATGGAATAATATAATTACCGGCTATATATTGAATATACCCTCTATAATTGGATAACAAACAATCAGCTTTTGTTTCAAGCGGAATATACTCGACTTTTTCTGCTATCTGGCTTAGAGAAACTTCACGCTCATTCTCTATCCCCATCTCAAAAGGGACAGTTATCGGAAATTCGGTTCCATGTTGTTCTTCCTCTAAAACAACTGTCTTTTCAGTCGACTGCTTTCCTCCGCATGCGCCCAATAACATACAGGTTATGACTAAATTATAGATACTCCATTTATTCATAATCGGATTATTTTAAAGTTATTACCTGTATAACGGAATTGATATAATTAGTCTATCCGTACTTATTTAGTTATTCCGACTTTTGCTCTTCTTTCTTTTGACTGTCAAGATACTTTTGAGCAGCTTTCATTCCTGCTTTAAACGCTTCCGAGTTCTCGTCAAGAGGCTCCGATTTTGTACTTCCGACTCCGTTTTCTTTCCTCTTTTTAAACACTTCTTCCATCTGTTGATAATGTTTTCTTTCTACCTCCGGAAGTTGCGAGATATCCGGCAACCGGTCTATTATAGACTTTAAGTCTTCAGCCGATATCTTACTTTTCTTATTGTCCGGGGCAATCATCACCAGTTCTGTCTTATTCGTAAAGAAAGCATCTTCATACAGATATTGCAGTATAGAACGATACCGCTGGAATCCCTGTAATTTCTTTCCGGTCAGGAAATACTCTCTCAGGAATGTAACCTTGGCAAACAAAGCCCTGGCCAGATCATCTGCCGATTTATACTCCGGCCCCCAGTTGGAATACTCCCGTTCAATACGGAACAATAAGTCCAGCCGGTCCTTATTGGCAAGCCAGGCTTTATAAAGCAACCCTTCAGCTTCACGCTGACGCCCATCTTTGAACAAAGTCTCTGAACGGGAAGTCAACAACATATTCACCAATGCTTCATTCGGCTGCATCAACTTTTCTGCCTGATCGAACAACAGGAAGGCCCGTTTACGGTCATATGTTTTACCTAAAGCAGCACCCAACAACAGGTTCGTTTCTACATCCGTCGTATCTTTCCCATACGCCCATTCCAGCAGATCGATCGCATCCATGGCACGTCCGGCCAGATAACGCGAAGCACCCCCATATTTTAATGTAAGGAAAGAGGTATCGCCTTCTGCAAACAATTCTCCATATAACGTATCAGCCTGGGCATACTGTTTATTCATATAAAATCCCATAGCCTTACTGCGACGCAACGCATGATTTCCGGGATTATAAAACAACGCCGTATCACAAATGGATAATCCGTCCTGTATATTCGGACCTCCCATCCGGTACAGGCAATTCACCAAAGCACTGGCCAATCCGGCATTTTCACGGTTAACATTATAAGCCTGAAAATAGCAGATCGTAGCTGCCGGGATGGCATTCATTTTCATATAGCAATCAGCTATATTCCGGTAAATAACAGGATTTACCTTTGTCGTATCCTGATCGCGCAACACATTGAACTGCAGCACGGCATTCTCATAATCGCCAATCTGGGAATACAGGCGGGCTAATTGATAATTAGCATAGAAATCGGTACTGTCGCTTTCGAGTACTTTCCGAAAACAATCCTGGGCTACGGAAGCTTTTCCCAGGTTCATAGCTACCCGGGCAACGGAACTTAAGGCATCGACATTCGTCGAATCCATTTGCAGACAATGCTGATAACACCGGTAAGCCTCATTATATTCCAATACACCTTCGTAAGCCTGGCCGATAGCCGACATAGTAACATAATCAGCAGAATCTGCCGGAGTAAGACTATCGGCCAGGGCGATCACTTCTGTGAACTTCTTTTTATTGAGTAGTTCCTGAAATGAAAGACTCTGTGCCTGCCCCATAAGGGACAGGACACTGAGAAGAAGCAAAACAGTATATTTGTGCATCATCTGCTCTATGTTTTAGTGATTACTGCAATGTGAAAGTAACAGGCATAGTATATTTTACACGAACCGCTTTTCCCCGTTGCGTACCGGGAGTCCATTTAGGCATTGCACTAACGATACGCAGCGCTTCCCTATCCAGAGAAGGATCAACACCACTAACCACTTCAGCATCTGTGACCGAACCATCCTGATTTATAATAAACGAACAAACGACCTTTCCCTGGATGCCATTTTCCTGTGCAATGACCGGATATTGCAACGTCTTTGAAATAAATTCATTGATCGCTTTTTCTCCGCCCGGGAACTGTGGCATCTTTTCCACTATTGCAAATACCTGGCCGGAAGTATCGGCTGATTTCTGTTCGCCATATCCCACAACAGTGATTTCATTATCGCCCTCTCCAGCAGGAAGAGGTGTCGGTTTATTGTCTTCTTTTCCTTGCAAACGGAAAGTCACCGGCACCGTATACTTCACACTGACCTCTTTCCCTTTCTGCATACCCGGTTTCCATTTAGGCATCATGGATATTACCCTGGCAGCCTCCAGGTCCAGCGACGGATCAACCCCGCGAATGACCTCGATATTCCGGATCACCCCATCTTTACCCACCACAAACGAACAGGTTACACGTCCCTGAATACCATTTTGCTGAGCAATTACCGGATATTTAATACTCTTTGCCAAAAATTGCAGTAAGGCACCTTGTCCGCCCGGAAATTCAGGCATCACTTCCACGACTGTGAAAACCAGATCCGAGGGGTCTGTAGATATCTGAGGTGACATAGGAGGAGGGGGAGGAGCAGACTGCGATCCCTGTGCACTTCCATCCGAGTACAACTGTACTTTCAACTTACCCTGCACATCCTTCACTGCGACTTCTTTCGCCTTCATACCCGGGAAAGAGAAGCGGAGAACAGCATTCTTTGTCGTTTCCAGCACAAAATAACCTTCCGTATCCGTAATGGTACCTACATTAGTACCCTTTACAATCACATTCGCGCCGATAACCGGCCCGTTAAAATCGTCAATTACCTGACCTGACACTTTCACATCATCCTCCGAAAGCACACTTATTTCAGTCGCTTCCTTTACCCCGGCAACAGCTTCAGCTGCGATTTCTCCCGTGATACGGGCAACCGCCTCAATGTTGCTCAACAGCATCAAAAATGCTGCTAGAGGGATGAATATCAGATATTTTGTTCTTCCGATCCCGTGGGATCTCTTTTTGTTCATCATACTGATTCTGTTTTTTAGATGTAATACGTTAAAACTATTATATAATGTTGCTGCAGCCTGATAATGGTGGGCAAGGCCTAACAGATGGTACTGATAGCTCTTGCAGTCGTATCCGGATTGGATAACGGTATTGTCTGCCAGATATTCCAGGTTATGACGCACTTCGCGTTTCAAAAGCCACGCAAAGGGATTCACCCAACATATGACGGTAATCAGCTCGCAAATCATCACATCTACCGAATGCCACTGGAAAACATGGGTACATTCGTGTGTAAGTATCTCATCTATTTCTTTCTCCGAATGGCTTTCCGGATGTATGAAGATCATTTTGAAGAATGAAAAAGGTCCGGCAGGCTTATCCAGCCGGTAGACTGGTACGCCGTGTATAACAGTCCGTCTACTCCGGTAAGCCAGCAGCAGGATACTGCTTAACTGAATAAAAAAACGGACAAATAAAAGAGCCATGACACCCCAGTACATATATGAACTTGCCGAAAGCAGGATTCCTTTCCAGTCTGTTTTAACAACGACCTCTGGGGTTACTGTCATCTCCGGCAACATAGCCGAGTAAATCTGTATCACCTCCGTCATCGGCTCCTGTTCCTTCACCCATTCCTGAATATTCAACAATGGATAAAGCAACGCCAAACCAAAGAAAGCAAGGAGGGAAGCCCTGCGCAACTTAAAGAATGTGTCCTTATAAAAGAGCAGACGGTAGAAGGCGTAAAAGAGTACAAAGGCTACATTCACCTTCAGAAAGTAGGCAAATTCCGGTGTCATGGTAATAAGGTGTTAAAAGGTTTATTCTTTTCCTTTTTCTATCAAATCGATGATGTCTTTCAAATCTTCTGCCGAAATCTTCTGATCTTTGGCAAAGAAAGAAACCATTTCTTTGTATGAATCTTCAAAGTAGTTACGAACAACACCGCTCATAAAGGTACGTTTATATTCACTCTCCGGGATCAGCGGAGTGTATTCATACGTATTTCCATAGCGTTTGTTCTTCACATACTTCTTACGTTCCAGATTTTTTACAATAGAAGCAAGTGTTGTATAAGGCGGCCTCGGATCGTCATACTTAGCCAGTATATCTTTAACGAAACAAGGCCCAATCTGCCAAATCAAGCGCATTACTTCTTCTTCCTGCATTGTTAATTTTTCCATGATCCCTATTTATTTACGATTATATCGCAAATCTACGAAATTATCGTATATCTGCAAATAGAAACAAGTTAAGAAGTATTAAAGATTAATACAAACGATTTCCTTTCGGTTCCAATCAATGTATCCGGTAAATCTCGTTTAAAACGAATCCTACACCCGTTTTAAACAAGATTTCGCCCGTTTTAAACGAAATATATCCTATTTTTCTGTTGAATGCCGATTCTCTTCTTTCCATTTATCCCGCATCTTCATCCGCTTAACTTGCAGATAGCGCAGCAGGAGAATGACGAAGAGGGATACTCCCATTACCGAGAAATACTGTACCCAGTCCGGATCGGGCTGTTTTCCGGGCCATCCCCATACACTCATCACAATCAGATAGATCACCAGAACGCCAGTTGTAATATTAATCTTCTTCATACGGCTTTTTTATTGTTTTGAACAGACAAAGATACAAGATAGTTTATTCTTTCATTGGGTCAGAACGCATTTGTGTTGGGCATGATAATGACCTGCCTCCACATTTATTATATAGAATCCTGCCGGTAAAGAAAGCGGAAGGGTTGAAGAACCCGGTGATACCGAATGGACAGACACCACACGTCCGGTAAAATCAGATACCCGCACAGTTCCAGTCGACGGCAAATCTGACAGATAAAGTATCTTTCCTTTCAAATAGCATTTCTTCTCTGTTCCTGAAAATGCAGAATTATGAACAGCCACTTCTTCCGGCCCTATAGCCGCTACAGAAAAAGGATAACCTGTTTTCAGACGAACTGCATTTGTTGACAATGCAGCAGCCGTCAATTTAATCTCCGTATCTGCCGATGCTTTGACAAAGAAAGCCGAGAAAGGAGGAAGTACATACTCGCTACCTATCGGATAGGACTTGTAGGTATTTCCATCATATATATAAATATTTCCATCCAGTGCCGGATTTGCTGTTATCTGCGACAATGAGATAGGAGAAGGCAATGGATTTCCACAAAGATACCAACCCTCATGCGCTTTGTCCGTATTTCCGGCAGATGCCGCATAGACCGGAACAGATGCGGTTTTACCAAAACTTTCAGGAATATCGTTCCCTGCGGTTGAAAAGGTCAACGTATTATCGGATGCAGCTGCATCCAAAGCGACCAGATAACCTTTTCCTTTTTCAAAGACAAGACCATCGGATAGTTCCTCCGGGGAAAGCACCGTCCAGTTACCCGTCGCGTCATTGCTTTGGGCACGCTTCTTCCCGTCATAAACTTGCACGTACAGAAAATCACCTTTACCGGAAAAGGTTTTATCTTTCAACTGAAAACGTTTATCTATATCATTCAGATAGACATCAAAGGGGAAAGAGAGGAAATACCATTTACCTTTTTCCGGAAATGTATAACGGACTTCCAATTGCTTGTTAACCGTCAGTTTACCTGCCACTGTCAGTGAATTGTCAGTAGTTGTCAGCGCTCTGTCAGTGTTTGTCAGTGGATTGTCAGTGCTATAGAGAACAAGCTTATCCACGATGAAATGGCCTTTTTCTGTAATATGCAGACTACCGTTACCCAACAGGGCCTGCTCACACTGCACGGTAGAATTAATTTCTGCCTCACCACTAATCAGGGCACTTCGATGACGCAAGGGAGGAAGGTGGGACCAACGAATGGAATCATTCCAGTTGCCATTTCCGGAGAAAAAAGAATATTGGCGGATTGAGCCGTAGCTATAAACACTATCTAGTTGAAAATAGCCGTTCTTAGAATTGCTAGCAGGTTCTGACACTGATAACTTCAAATAATATGGGTTTCCCTTTACGCCCCAGGAATCATGAACTAAATCTTCATTTTTAGATGCTGTATGTATAGCCTGCTTACGATTCTCTCCATTTTTATTACTGAATATAACAAACAATGCTTCATCAGCGACTAACGAATGAATAGTAAATCCGACAACCATATGCACATCATCATAACAGGACAGCGAATATTTTTCAAACTCAACAGAGCCGGATAATGGGACTTTTAACCACTTCTGATCTCCGGAAACAGCCGCACCGCCATCCAATCTATACCCCCAGTTATTACGCTCCGATGATGTGAACAACTGCCAGCGGAACGTATCCACCACCGACGGATTCGCACCACTTTCTACAAAACTGCTCCATGTTTCGGGATTTGTTACCTGTGCCTGAACAGACACCATACTTGTTAGAACCATAGTTCCGGCAAGAATATGCCGAAACATACGTAAATGTTTCTTTTTCATAGCTAAACTATTTTAGTCGTTATTGTGTTTGCAAATATAAAGAAATAATTGAAATGATTATCTTTGCCGCATGAAAGAATTTATTATATCAGAAGCACTGACAGAAAAAGCGGTGCTCGTTGGTTTGATTACCCCCGAGCAAAACGAACAGAAAGTTAAAGAATATCTGGACGAACTGGCATTTCTTGCCGATACTGCCGGAGCCGAAGCCGTCAAAAAGTTTTATCAGAAACTGGACTACCCGAATCCCGTCACATTTGTCGGAACCGGTAAACTACAGGAGATAAAAGAGTACGTGATCGAAAATGAAATCGGACTGGTTATTTTCGACGACGAACTCTCGCCTAAACAGCTTCGCAATATCGAAAAAGAACTTCAGGTGAAAATACTCGACCGTACCAGCCTGATCCTCGATATATTCGCCAGTCGTGCACAGACTGCCAACGCAAAAACACAGGTCGAACTGGCACAATACAAATATATGTTGCCTCGCCTGACTCGTCTGTGGACTCACCTGGAACGTCAGCGTGGCGGTGTCGGCATGCGTGGCCCGGGTGAAACCCAGCTGGAAACCGATAAGCGTATCATCCTGGATAAAATAGCCAAGCTGAAACGTGACCTGGTGGATATCGACAAGCAAAAGAGCGTGCAACGGAAAAACCGTGGCAAGATGGTCCGCGTCGCCCTGGTCGGATACACCAATGTCGGTAAATCAACATTGATGAACCAACTGAGCAAAAGCGATGTGTTTGCCGAAAACAAGCTGTTCGCCACACTCGACACGACAGTAAGAAAGGTAATCGTTGAAAACCTGCCGTTCCTGTTGTCAGACACTGTTGGTTTTATCCGCAAATTGCCCACCGAACTGGTCGAATCGTTCAAATCGACCCTCGACGAAGTGCGCGAAGCCGACCTGCTGGTTCATGTGGTAGATATCTCCCACCCGACTTTTGAGGAACAGATCGAAGTGGTAAACAAGACCCTGGCTGAAATCGACAAGACCGAAAAGCCGATGATCATGGTCTTCAACAAAATCGACGCATTCACCTTCGTCCCGAAAGACGAAGACGACCTGACTCCGCGGAAACGGGAAAATATCGACCTGGACGAGCTGAAACGCACCTGGATGAATAAGTTGCAGGATAACTGCATCTTTATCTCCGCCAAGGAACGTACCAACATAGATGCGTTGAAAGCATTGTTATATGAACGGGTAAAACAGATACATATCACCCGTTTCCCATACAATGACTTTCTCTTCCAGCAATACGACGAAGAATAAAGCAATAGAAATACAAACAAGTTGACCAATGGAAAAAATCAGAAACCTACAACCCGAAGAGATTGCGGTATTGCAATCTCAGGGTTGTTATGCCGAAAACTGGGGACAGGTGCTAGTCCCTTTATCCTTCGAGACCAGATATATCCATCATGTACATTTCTCAGGCACAGTTATTTTAGGACATTTCGAGAAAGAGTTCACCCTCCCCGGCGGAATAAGAAAACATAGCGGACTCAGAAATACAACACTGCATAATTGCATGCTGGGCGATAATATCCTGATCGAGAACACCCACAATTACATTGCCAACTACCGTATCAAAGACAACTGCTATATAGAGAATGTCAACGTGATGGTCGTGGAAGGAGAAAGTACGTTCGGCAACAACGTACAGGTTTCAGTGCTGAACGAGACCGGAGGCCGCGAAGTCCCCATCTACAATCAGCTTTCCGCCCCATTGGCTTATGTAATCGCACTTTACCGCCACCGTCCGATACTGATCGAACGGCTACAGGAAATGATTGCAGATTATACCAAAAGCATCACCTCCGACTACGGGACGATCGGAGAGAACGTAAAGATAATCAATGCCGGGACAATCCGTAATGTAAACATAGGCCAACACGCTACCATCGAGAACTGTACACGCTTGGAAAACGGGACAGTGAACAGTAATAAAGAAGCCCCTGTATATATCGGTGACAGCGTGATCGCCCAGGATTTTATCATCTCATCAGGGGCAGTCATTGCCGATGCGGCAAAGATCATCCGTTGCTTCATCGGACAAGCCTGCCATGTGACACATAATTTTTCGGCACACGACTCCCTGCTATTCAGCAACTGTTCTTTTGAAAACGGAGAGGCCTGTGCCATCTTCGCCGGACCGTTCACGGTATCCATGCACAAGAGTAGCCTCCTGATTGCCGGCATGTATTCGTTCCTGAACGCCGGAAGTGGTTCGAACCAAAGCAATCATATGTATAAGCTCGGACCGATTCACCAGGGTATTGTTGAAAGAGGGTCCAAAACGACCAGTGATTCCTATATCCTCTGGCCTGCACGTATCGGTGCCTTTTCATTAATCATGGGCCGACATCACCATCACAGTGACACGTCCGATATGCCTTTCTCCTATCTGAATGAAAAAGACGACGAGACTTATCTGGTGCCGGGCATCAATCTGCGAAGTGTCGGTACCATCCGTGACGCTCAGAAATGGCCGAGACGTGATAAACGGACCGACACGAACAAACTGGATATGATCAACTACAACCTGTTGAGTCCCTACACCATCCAGAAAATGATAAAAGCAGTCGGTATCTTAAAGAATCTACAAAGCCTTGTCGGAGAAACTTCCGAAATATATTACTATCAGAATGCCCGTATTAAAGGCTCTTCTTTACAAAATGCACTGAAACTATACGGAATGGCAATTAATAAATTTCTCGGTAATTCTCTGATAAAAAGACTGGAAGGCACACAGTTCCAGAACATAGAAGAAGTCCGCAAACAACTGACCCCAACCGCCAAAGAAGGAACCGGCGAATGGGTTGACCTGTCCGGACTGATCCTTCCGAAAGATCAATTAAATGGTTTGATAGAAGATATCGAGAGCCACCGGATAAATTCTTTGGAAAAGATTAATGCCTTCTTCCAGTACCAACATAATTCATATTATGAAATAGAATGGACATGGGCCTATCAGAAAATAGAAGAATACTACGGAATCAAGCTAGGTGAGATCACCCCCGGAAAGATCATCGAACTGGTTGAACTCTGGAAATCATCCGTCATCGGTCTGGACGAGATGCTTTACAAAGATGCCCGCAAGGAGTTCTCCCTTACCTCAATGACCGGCTTCGGCGTAGACGGCACACGCAAAGAAAAAGAAGAGGACTTCGAAGTCGTACGCGGTGCTTTCGAACAAAACCCGTTCGTCACAGCCGTAAAAGAACATATCAGCACCAAACGGGCACTGGGAGATGAACTGATCGGAAGGATAGAAAAGCTAATATAATAAGATCCGTATCATATATTATGAGAATATAATCTCACATATTATGCGAATCAAATATCATATATTATACGAATCCATTCTCATAATATATGATACATCTCATTCCCGCCGACGGCTCCGGGGATGGTGTTCCAGTATTTCCTTCCGGAGAAACTGCCGGTCGATATGTGTATAAATCTCGGTAGTCGTTATCTTCTCATGCCCCAGCATCTCCTGGATGGCCCGCAGGTTGGCACCACCTTCCAGCAAATGGGTCGCAAAAGAATGCCGGAACGTATGCGGACTGACATTTTTATGAACGCCTGCCATCTCCGTCTGCTGCTTGATAATATGAAAAACCATGATACGGGAAAGAGCTGTACCTCGGCGACTCAGGAATAAAATATCTTCGAACCCCTTTTTTACAACCATCAGATTACGGTCCAGCAGATAATTCTTTATCTCCCGGATAGCCGTCTCAGAAATCGGAACCAGGCGTTGCTTGCTTCCTTTACCTTCCACCCTGATAAAACCTTCATCAAAATAAACATCCGAATAACGCAAAGAGATCAACTCGGAAACACGCAGGCCGCAGCTATACAACACCTCCAGCATAGCCCGATTGCGCTGCCCTTCCGGCAAAGAAAGGTCTATCGTATCCAATATATCATTTATCTCATTGACCGTCAATACTTCGGGGAGCTTCAATCCGATCTTGGGCGATTCCAACAATTCCGTCGGGTCGGCTGTTATATACTCGTCGAGTAAAAGAAAGCGGTAGAACGATTTTATACCGGATATGATGCGGGCCTGCGAACGCGGATGGATTCCTATATCACGCAGCTGGGCTACGAACTGCTGTAAATCCTGATAAGAGATCGTAGCAAAGTCTTTCCCTTCACTTTCCACGAAGCGAATGAGTTTGTCCAGGTCAGTCAGGTAAGCTTCTATCGAATTGGCAGATAGAGACTTTTCCAGCCGGAGCCAGGTCTTATATTTGTCGATTATATTATTTCCTTGTTGCATTGTACACAGGCAATTATGTATGTATCAAATAAAATCATTACCTTTGCCGGATATTTTCAGCCCGTACCAGGTGGTGCAAAGGTAATAAAGTTACAGCAAATGAAGAAGATTCAGATTATTAACGGTCCTAATCTTAACCTGTTGGGCAAACGCGAGCCAACAGTATATGGTAATGCTTCTTTCGAAGGTTATCTGGACGAATTACGCGCCCGGTATCCCCAATGCGAAATTGCTTACTTTCAGAGTAATATAGAAGGCGAAATGATTGACAAAATCCATGAAACGGGTTTTGAATACGATGGGATTATAATGAATGCGGGAGCATATACACATACATCCATCGCATTGCACGACGCCATAAAAGCAGTGACTACCCCGGTTATAGAAGTACATATTTCAAATGTACATGCACGCGAATCATTCCGTCATGTATCGATGATCTCTGCTGCCTGCAAAGGGGTTATACTGGGATTCGGTCTGGATTCATACCGGCTGGCGCTCGAAGCGCTTATGCAGCAGCCAACGGCCAACGACTAAAAAGTAAATAATAGGTTATAATATTTAAGGTATATGTTAAAGCATACGAAGATTGTTGCTACAATTTCTGATCAACGTTGTGATGTGGAATTTGTCCGCTCACTGTACAATGCAGGAATGAATGTTGTGCGCCTGAATACGGCCCACATGATGGAAGAAGGTTTAAACCGTGTTGTTACAAATGTACGCGAAGTATCCGACCGCATCGGTATATTGATGGATACCAAAGGCCCGGAAGTACGTACCACTACGGCAAAAGAGCCAATACCTTTTACAACCGGCGACACCGTTAAGATAATCGGTGATCCGGAAAAAGAGACAACCCGTGATTGCATTTATGTTTCATACAGAAACTTTATCGGTGACCTGACCATCGGCAGCGATGTCCTGATCGACGACGGCGACCTGGAACTGAAAGTCATCGAGAAACAGGATGATTATCTGCTCTGTGAAGTGCAGAACGACGCTACATTAGGAAGCCGCAAAAGCGTGAACGTTCCCGGTGTACGCATCAACCTCCCTTCACTGACAGAGAAAGACCGTAAAAATATTTTTTGGGCGATTGAAAACGAACTGGATTTCATTGCTCACTCTTTCGTAAGAAACAAACAGGATGTATTGGATATACAACAGATTCTGGACGAACATAAAAGTCCGATCAAGATCATTGCCAAGATCGAAAACCAGGAAGGTGTCGACAATATCGATGAAATCCTGGAAGTAGCTTACGGTATCATGATCGCCCGCGGTGACCTGGGTATCGAAGTTCCGGCCGAAAAGATTCCGGGAATCCAACGTGTGTTGATCCGCAAATGCGTGGAAGTGAAAAAGCCGGTGATCGTTGCGACCCAGATGCTTCACTCCATGATCAAGAATCCGCGCCCTACCCGTGCGGAAGTAACCGATATTGCCAACGCAATCTATTACCGCACAGACGCATTGATGCTTAGCGGTGAAACAGCTTACGGTAAATATCCGCTGGAAGCAGTCCAGACAATGACTAAGGTTGCCCGCGAAGCTGAAAAGACCAAGCTAGCCGCCAACGACATCCGTGTACCTATCGAAGGTAACGACCTGGATGTTACTTCATTCCTGGCAAAACAAGCGGTAAAATCTTCCAACAAGCTACATGTAAAGGCAATCATCACCGACAGCCACACCGGACGTACAGCCCGTTACCTGGCCGCTTTCCGTGGTACCTCAACGGTATTTGCCATCTGCTATAACCCACGCGTAACCCGCATGCTTTCTCTGTCATATGGCGTATGGGCCGTATATCAGCCGTGGGATGACAGCCGTCGCGGTTATTTCTACAGCGCACTGAACGAATTGATTAAGAGCGGACGTATCACCCGTAACGACATGGTTGCTTACCTGAGCGGCAGCTTCGGTGAAGGTGGCGGCACAACATTCCTCGAAATCAACAACGTTGGAAAAGTGTTGGATGCCGGAAGTAAATATTCACTCCCGACCTTTAAGGAATAAATAAAATAAAACAGGAAAAGGTGTCGCAAAAGTCGGTAAAACGCTTTTGCTACATCTTTTTTCGTATATTTGAAGCATAAACATTCTTTATTTAAATGACATTAGACGAATACATTCTCGATCACAGCGACGAAGAAGGCGCATTGTTATCCGCGTTAAACCGCGATGCCAATGTCAATCTCTTGCGTCCCCGTATGCTGTCCGGCCATCTGCAAGGACGGATACTGAAAATGTTTTGTCGCATGCTTCGTCCCCGCCGTGTATTGGAAATAGGGACCTACACCGGTTACGCCACGCTCTGCCTGGCCGAAGGAACCGAAGACGACGCCCTGATCCATACACTCGAGATCAATGATGAAATGGAAGATTTCATCATGAAATATCTCTCACGCTCTCCCCTGAAAGATAAAATAAAGCTGCATATAGGCGATGCGATGAAAATCATACCGGAACTGGACGAAACATTCGACCTGGTATTTATCGATGCCGACAAACGCTTGTATTCCGACTATTACGATCTGGTATTTCCCAAAGTGCGTCCGGGAGGCCTGATTCTGGCCGATAACACCCTGTGGGATGGTAAAGTTTTGGAAAAACCTCACCCGTCAGATAAACAAACCATCGGGATACTTAGTTTTAATGATAAAATAAAAGAAGACCCCCGGGTGGAGAAAGTGATCCTTCCGCTTCGCGACGGTCTGACAATGATATGGAAAAAATAAATTGATAACGATATGGAAAGTACAAGACTGAACAAGATAGGTCGTCTGATCCAGAAAGAATTGGGCGATATTTTCCAGAAACAGACCCAGGGAATGCCGGGTATATTGATTTCTGTAAGTGCGGTACGCGTCAGCCCCGACCTGGGCGTTGCCAAAGCATACCTGAGCATCTTCCCTTCCGAAAAAGGGAAAGAGTTACTGGAATCGATCCGTGCAAATACCAAAGCGATCCGTTTCGATTTGGGTAAACGTATAGGAAAACAGGTCCGCATTATCCCGGAACTGAGTTTCTTCATTGACGATTCGCTGGATTATATTGAAAACATTGACAAACTGTTACAGAAATAAGAGAATCAAGCGTTGAACCTTTCGTTTTATATAGCCCGACGGTACCTCTTTTCGAAGAAATCCCACAATGCCATCAATATTATTTCGATGGTATGTGTCTGCGGTGTAGTCATTGCTACCACCGCAGTTGTTTGTGCACTGTCGGTCTATAACGGGTTCAATGACCTGGTAGCAGACATGTTCAGCAGTTTCGACCCGGAGTTGAAGATCACTCCCCGCACCGGGAAAGTGTTCGACCCGACAACTGCCGAATTCCAACAGGTAAAACAATTACCCGATATTGCCTATTTCGGAGAAGTTCTTCAGGATAATGCATTAATACGCTATCACGACCGTCAGGACGTGGCAATAATCAAAGGGGTGGACGACAACTTCAGCCACCTGACCCAGATAGACAGCGTACTGATAGACGGCAGCTTCATCCTGAAAGACGAAGTAACCGATTATGCCATTCTCGGAGTCGGACTGTCATCCAAACTGGGAGCCAAACCAGGATTCGCTTCTCCGCTTGAGATTTATGTCCCCAAACGGAATGAAAAAGTCAATTTATCCAACCCGGCTTCTTCATTCAGTCAGGAATATGCCTATATAGGCGGAGTCTTTATGATTAACCAGCAGGTATACGACGAAGGATACATGATACTCCCCCTTTCACTGGTACGTGAGTTATATAAATACGACAAGGAAGTCACCTCCATCGAACTGAAAATTGCTGACGGAGCCAATATATCTTCAGTCAAAAAGCAGCTCAAATCCATCCTGGGTGACCGGTTTATCATACAAGACCGTTACGAACAACAGGAAGCATCCTTCAAAATGATGCAGGTAGAAAAATGGATCACTTACCTGATACTTTCATTTATCCTGACAATCGCCTTGTTCAACGTAGTCGGTTCGCTGTCTATGCTGATGATAGAAAAGAAAGATGACGTACATACCCTTCGGAATATGGGGGCTGACAATAAACTTATCCGTCGTATCTTTCTATTTGAAGGCTGGATGATCTCCGGATTCGGAGCTCTGATAGGGATTGTGATCGGTCTGGCATTGTGCTTTTTACAGCGACAATTCGGATTGATTAAATTGGGACAAACAGCAGGTGCTTTTATTATCGACGCATATCCGGTGCGGGTGATGTTCACTGATGCCCTGATTGCATTTATTACGGTAGCGGCCATTGGATTCATGGCCGCCTGGTATCCCGTGCATTATCTGGGAAAGAAATGGTTTAATTAAATTCTTTCCCGTATTTTATCTGTGCATCTGCCACAAACTGCTTAATACGCTGTTCGTCATCTTTTTTGCAGATAAGCAATACATTTCCCGATTCAGCCACGATGCAATCTTCAACACCCTGAATCACAGCCAGTCTTTTTGAATTACCTACGGCAATTACATTTCCTGAACTTTCATAAAGCAATGCATTACTATTCTTCAATACAGCATTATTATTTTCATCTTTCGGAGCCAAATCAAACAAGGACCCCCAGGTACCCAAGTCTGCCCAACCGAAATCAGTACATAACATATACACATTATCCGCCTTCTCCATAATACCGTAGTCGATGGAAATCTTCAGGCAATAAGGGAAGTTCTCATGTATAAACTCACGTTCGTTTTCCGTATTGAACTTATCCTTACCCAGGTCAAACCGAACGGCAATATCCGGAAGATATTTGGCAAAAGCTTCCAGAATTGTATTTACGTTCCATACAAACAGACCTGAATTCCAGAAAAACTCACCGCTTTCATAAAAGACTTTTGCCAATTCCAGATTCGGTTTCTCCGTAAAAGTCTTCACCTTGGTAAATTCTCCCAGCATGGAATCGCTGCTCTGGATATAACCATAACCTGTTTCAGGACGGCTCGGTTTGATACCCAACGTAACCAATGCATTATTGTTCTTTACAAAATCCAATCCTTTCTGAACGTCTTTCAGAAATATATCTTCTTTCAGGATCAGATGATCGGAAGGGGCAACAACAATATTGGCATTCGGATTACATGCTCTTATATGGTAAGCAGCGTAAGCAATACAAGGAGCTGTATTTCTACGTGCCGGTTCCAGCAGGATCTGGTCTTCTTTCAATTCGGGCAACTGTTCTTTAATCAAGTCGGCGTAAGCTTCGTTAGTAACGATAAAAATATTTTCTACCGGGATGATTTTGGAAAAACGATCGAAAGTCATTTGCAACAGGGAACGTCCGGTCCCGAAAAAATCTAAGAATTGTTTTGGATAACTTTCTCTGCTAAAAGGCCAGAAGCGACTGCCAATCCCTCCACCCATGATAACGCAATAATTATCTTTCATGATACACAGGTTGTTTTTTAATTATACTCTTACAAAGTTAACGAAATAATCCGGTATTTATTCTCCTATCTTATATTATTCCCCGAAAGCTATAGATAATTTGAAAAAAAATCGCTGAACGCTTGCACAAATAAAAAATATGCGTACCTTTGCAACGCATTAGCAAAAAAGCAAATGCCCAGATGGCGGAATTGGTAGACGCGCTGGTCTCAAACACCAGTGGATTCACTTCCATGCCGGTTCGATCCCGGCTCTGGGTACACTACTTTAAATTAAGTTCCTGATTATCTATAGATAGTCAGGACTTTTTATTTTAAGGGCAACGCCAGGGGCAATACTGGATTAGGACCAGACTTCGGCATGAGCCTAAATTGACTACATCACTTATCAAATGCTAAAACGTATATCTGTTTTTCTGAATTATCGCCAAATGTTTCTTCTTCAAAGCCTCCAAACTTATGAATAATCTTAAATCCGGCCCATTCCAGATATGAATCCAATTCCTGAGGAAAAAACAATCTCATATCCAGATTTTGAATTGAATGAAACTCACCATTTATAAAGTAATGCCATTCTATGCGGTTAATTTGAGTTGCGTTTTCATAACGCATTGTCTGCTTTATCAAGACTTCCCTTCCATCATCAGTTGTATATGCTGCAATTTCCTGTTGTTCCTTTTCACCTTCAACAATATATTGAATATTAGGGTTAAAGCAATCTAACAGGAATAAACCTCCGTCTTTAAGATGATTTTTAACGACATTAAATACCTCAAATAAATCTTCATTCTTATATAAATGATGAATTGAATTAAATGGAATAAAAATAAAGTCAAATTTTTCGTGCAAATCTAACGTTCTAATATCCGCTTTAATGAAAGTAATCTCTATCCCTGCTTCAGAGGCTTTTGCCTTTGCTTGTTCAAGCATGGATGAAGTGTAATCGACTCCACAAATATTGTATCCATCCTTTGCAATTGGAAGCGTAAGTCTGCCTGTTCCACAACAAAGTTCAAGTATTTTAGCATCCCTATTTTTCGGCAGCCACTTTTTGTAAAACTGCAAATCGGATAGGAAGGTATTTAATCCATCATAAATACTTGCGTCATAAATCAAATCGCCCACCTTGTAATCTGTATTCATTCTGTTCTTTAAATTATATTTTTTGTGTATGGCCTCAGGTTAGTCTGTTTCCAATAAGACAAAATTAATATCTTTTTCTCTTCATGACATTAACCTTGCAAGTAATAAGTTCCATAACAAATCACAGCAATATCAAAAAGATAAAAAATTCCAGTTATCTGATAGGTAGATTTGGAAAGTTCCCATGATTTTATTTGATTATCAAAATGATATTTTATGTATATGGAGGATAAGCTATACAGTGGGGTGGAATGTCGATTCATTTTTATGGAATTCTCGCGAGGTTTCCTCTGCTGTCTTTGTTCTGATTTATGTCATATTTTTAGCGTAATGATATGTATTGCTTATGTTTTTGGACAATATACTGCATGCATATCTATTATTATTGGTATTTTGACATTTATCGCTTACCTGGATAAATGGTTGTTCTGGAAACAAAAAGTGCTTTAAAACATATAATTTCCTCTCTTAAAAGTACCTATCGACATCTTGCACCACCATGAATTAACATATATTTGCAATAGATTTCTACTACAATAAAAAGACATCTCGTTTAAAATGAAAAAAATCTCGTTTTAAACGAAGTTCATGTTTGTTTATAGCAAAATAAAAAGTTGATATAAAACGCCCATCACGTTAATAAATGTATATACACCTCTTCCAGAATGACTGATTGAAAAATAAGCACGTTCTTATTCAGTGACATTTTCTATCATAATGTTTGCATATATCTTATTCGTCTATCTTTTTGTCGTTTCATAAAACAAATTACAATTATAGAAAACCATTCTCTTTTCTTTTAAAAAAGCTTTGACATCGATCGCACATAATACACCTATCAGCCGCTAAAAAAATATTAAAGACTTCTGTTGTGCTTCTTTCAGGTCAATATTGATATTTAAATCCCGTACACTTTATCACTTATTCATAGTGTTAAAAACATTTTGAACATCTTTTTGTGTCTATTCCAAGATATTTTCGGGAATTGCTGGTGTGGTATTAAGTACTCCCACTATCGTATAATTTGTATCATCTATCGTGGTTTTTAAAATTGGTTCTTCTATACCCACACTTCTGCTGAGAGTTTCATGTACAAGAGCTTTCCAATCCACACCTAAACAAACTTGTATCATATTGATGACAGTATTGCTACTTGTTTCTCCGTCAAGAAGTTCAAATCTCAGACTGTGAGGAGTATGTGCTATAGCTTCATCAGTAAAATTCCCATTTATGTCCGAAGCATAATTTAATGTTAAATAAGGTATACCATACGTATTTGATGAGTTACCTATACCATATTCTATCTTGACTGAGAATTCGTATGTTCCTTTTGCTATCAGGGTATTAGTGGCTCCTGTTCCAGAACCTGTGTTTCGGAAGAAATAACAATCTTTTGCTTCATTATTTATCAAATAGACTAATGTTCCCTGTGAAAGTGCCGGATGATTGCTATTTTTTATCGCATAAGCCAAATAAGAGTCTGTTACTTTTATTTTCAATCCAACCTCCTCATTAACAATATTGTCTTTTATGGTAACGGTGGTTTCTCCTTTTTGCTTCGGGGTGATAACTAAATTTCCCATATCTATCGAACTTGACAAATCCACAGACACATCCAAGATATCTGTTTTTTCAACAGTTACAGAATAATTCCTGTTGCCACCTCTAATGGATATAGATTGATTTCCTAATAATGGAACCTCGTAATACTCTTTTTCAAACGATAGAGGGTATATTTCTTTTTTCTCATCATCATCACTTCCGCAACTGCCAAATCCCATAGCCGAAAAAAATAGCAACAGTATTTTGAACAAAGTCTTTATATTCATGTTTTCTTTATGAATTTAGTTTATAGATTACAAATATACTTATTTCCTGAGATCTAGAAAGTAATATACTTTTTATTGAGAAGGATTTCAAGTGCTGTGCCCGGCAAAGCTGCTTTTTACTCATTCCTCAACGCTCTAACCGGATTTCCTGAGGCTGCCTTAAAGCTATGCCAACTGACAGTTAATAACGTTATACCGACAACAATTAATAGAGACATAATATATGTCCAGACGCTAAAACTCGCCCGATAAACAAAACTTTGCATCCATTGATTAAGCAACCACCAGGTTATAGGGACAGCAACAACGAAAGCAATCCCAATCCATATAATAAACTGACGATTGAGCAGTTTTATAATCTGCCAGGTAGTCGATCCGTTTACTTTTCGGATCCCGATCTCTTTTGTTCGTTGTTCGATAGCGTACAGCGCCATACCAAAAAGCCCGAAACAGGTGAGCAGAATACTGATAACTGAATACATCATCAATAAATCGGACAATTCGAAAAGTTTCTTATTATTTCCCAGCACTTTGTCATACAAGCTCTCATGTTCAAGGTAATTCCCAGGATAAAGCTGATCCCATTCCTTATAAATTTGTTTGATAACCGAAGCATTTCCGGGAGCTATGCGGACTTTTAAATCAGTTCCATTCCTGGCAAAACCAATAATACCTTTATCGACAGGAGTTTCAAGGCTATTAGGAATATATAGCTTAAAATAATCTTCAACAACCCCGGCAATAACATGATCATCACCAAAAGGAGGACGGTCCTTCAACCGGGGTTCGTATTCTTTTATAAGATTCCCGACAGGCAGTTCTCCATCCGGAAACAGGCTCTGAGCCCAGGTACGGTTCAGATAAACCGGATGCGGATACCTTTCTATCGCTTCTTTCCAGGGCAGACCTTTCAATAGCTTATAGCCCATAACTTCCATTATTTCTTCATCACCATCCTCTGAAGTATAAGATTCATATGTACCATCCGGCGAAAACTCACCAAGAGGCCATTCATATATGGGATTGCTTAATGCCACCGCCTGTATGCCCGAAAGAGAACCGATATTTTCTTTAAGTCGTAACATGAAAGAAAAGCACTATCCGACTCTATTACTTTGATGTCTTTGAAAAAGTTCTCTCCGACTTGACAATAGGTAACCATGAAATAAGGATGTACACGGCACGCCTTATCCAATTCCGGGACACGCTCGAGTAACTGGGAAGTGATATCCCGTGAGACCATATTGAAGGCAGTCATTCCTGCCCCCGAAATAGTTTGTTTAACCACTACCATCCTACCCTTATTCGGATTCTCCTGTTCTATATTGTACTCATGGATAACAAAAGCGGCCAGCAAATTGGTACAGGCGATGCCGACTGCCAGGCTGAGGATAGAGATTACAGTAAATGTTTTATTACGTAACCAACTCCGAAATATAAGTTTGAATGATATGTTCCTCATGATATTTCTGTTTTTTGTCAAAACTAGTCAGTCCCTGTCTGCCTGACAACAAAAATAGCGTTCCTCTATAACAAAGAGGTGAAATCGTCTAAATTTTAGACAATTTCGGGAAGTGGCTATCCATAAATCAGACATTCAGCCGAAAGCAGAGTACTTTGAATGCATCATGTTAGTTTAAATTGTACTTTTGCAATAAAGGATATGCTGAATCGCAGATTACACCGGATCATTATCGGAGGAATAACAGGAATCGTGTTATTCTCACTCATAGGTGCCTGGCTTTTAATCAGCCGGACTTCTCTTTTTTTTGCTTTTGTCTGTATCTGTATGATCATAGCTTTGGCTATTATGCTGATAAGGAAAATGGACAAGACAAACCGCCAGCTGGAAAGCTTCTTCAGCGCAATCAATAACAACGATTTCAACGCCCACTTCACAGAAAAAGGGGACGATAAATTCCTGAACGGGTTATTCCGGGAGATGAACCGGATTATCACACAATTTGAAAACAATCATACCGAATTAGAGGAACGGCGATTCTATTACGAGAGTATCATTCGGGTATTGACACATGAAATCAGAAACTCCATTACACCGATAGCCTCCTTGTCGGCCGACCTGATCAAATATAATGATGAATATGGTAAAGAAGGGACAATCGACGGGTTGCAAACCATTAACCAGCAAGTGCAGCAACTAAATATTTTCCTGAATGCCTATCACCGATTAACACATCTGCCTGACCCGGTCAAAGCAAAAGTCCAAATCAGTTCTTTGTTCGACAAGCTTGAACGGTTATTGAGTTCGGAACAAGGCAGTGAAAACATTCGCTATATTTCACCGGAAAACATAGAAATCCTACTGGATCAAAACTTAATAACACTGGCACTCATTAATCTTATCCGCAACGCCTTACAGGCCACAACCAATACCCCGGAACCACAGATTAGGATTGAGGCAGGGAAAAAAGCCACTTCTTCATTCATACAGATAACTGATAACGGGGAAGGCATTCCGGCAAACCGACTGGAAGATATCTTCATTCCCTTTTATTCCACCAAAAAAGAAGGAAGCGGAATAGGGTTGCCACTATCCCGGCGCATTATGCAACTCCATGGCGGAGAACTTCTTGTGAACTCTGAACCCGGAGAAGGAACAGTGTTCCGCATGACATTCCCCGGTCATTGACAGATCTGAATTATTCATCCCCTTTCTTCAACAAATAAAAGCAGCTTGTACTAAAGAAGTTTCTCAGATACGGAACGGAAGAAAGAACTCTACCCAGCTTTCGTGGTGATAATCCGAACTTAACCTCATAATGCGGATTTATAAAAAATAATTGCTGGTCAACAATCTGATATCCCGTCTGTTTTACAAGATTCCGGAACATTTCAATGGTGCATTTCGTTTCTTTAATACTCAGCAACTCCTTTATTGTATCTTCTTCTTCACCGCCTGTTTCCAGTATCCATTTATATAAAACCCGTGGAAGCAAATGTATGAAAGGAAGATGCGAAACAACCCTGCCCCGTGCTATCTGCTGATGCCCGCCAAACGGCATCTGCCAGGCTGGAAAGGCGATAAATAGCACACCACCTGCCGATAAATAACCTTTCATACCGGACAGGAATTGAGATTTATCATTGATATGTTCAATCACATCGTGTACAAGTATAAGCGGGAAATGTTTTTCCTGGTCCTTCAATCGAAAAATATCAGATGCGATAAAGGTTCCTCTCTGATTTCTTCGGGCGAAGAATGTTCGAGCCTGCTCTATTCGTAAAGAGGCAATGTCCACTCCGACTATTTCACAACCTGACTCGGCAAAAGGAAGCAGATTACCTCCTTCGCCACATCCCACTTCCAAAACTTTCTCCGGAAGGTCGCCAACTATTCGCTTTATATACGGAATATAATATTTCCGGGTTGTCTGTGCCTGTTCTTCAAAATAACGGTCACGGTTGATATGTCGTTCCTGCATCTCTTTTCTGTTTTTAAATATCTATAAGTATGATATTCTTTCAGGCAAAAGACTGCGTGGTTAAATCATTTTATTGAAACTTATTGTTTTTTCCCTACCAACTGAAACGCAAACCGACAGGAACCGTGAATGTCACCGGGTGCTCTTTCCGGATAGTACGCAACCCGCTTCCGTCAGGAATATAATAATTGACAGTAGGCTCTATATAGAGACTGATGCGGGGAGTGAAATGATATTGTACACCCGTACTGGCATTAATTGACCATTGTAGAGGTGCATTCAACGACTGACGCCCCATGCTCATAGGTATACTGTCCGTTATATGAGAAGTTTGAAGTGTCCCTTTTAACGGAATATCGAGTTGCATACCGGCTGTCGAGTAAAGCGAGAAATTCCTGAAATTACCCCAGCGATAAGAGACACGGAAAGGAATTCCTATATAATGGATTCTTTGTGTTTCCTGAATACGAAAATCATTACCTGTAGTAAAGTCGGATTTCAGGAAGGTGTACTGTAACCCCGTTTCAAGACTCCAGCGTTCGTTTAGTTTTTTGTTTACCGAAAGCCCAATGGTAACAGGAGAATAGTGATGTTGACTTTCTACAATATCTCCCTGATTGTTTTTTGCGATATTTATTATCGTAACTGAATCGCCCAAAGTACCTTCCTGATAACGGGTGTTCAGGTAAGTGTAATAATCCTCCCAGGTACTTACCTGCTGAGGAAGATCAGCCCCTACTCCACTGTCAGAATGGGGAGTAGCAATCAGTTTGTATATATTCTGAGCCAGTTGTGGACCCAACGAACCTGCCAGCATAAACTTCCAAACTCCTGCTTTCTTTTTACGTTGCACGGAGACAAAGTTTCCTTCCGGACACAAACCGGAGATAGTCGCACTTGGCAAATCAGAAACAAACAACGGTTTATTGACAGGTGGCACACTTATCGTAATATTTCCGACTGGTAAGATAGGCGGTACTTTTCCTGCATCCGCCAGTGGTGACGCACTAATCAGTTCTGGCAATTGTGAACGTTCTCCCGTACCGGGACAAACCTTCTGTTCCAGAGAATCGGTCTGCCTGTCTTCCTTCCTTTTTTCAGCTTTCGGCTGACGCATCGCCATCTTAGGCTGATGGCTTTGTTGTTTCTTTTTCCAGGGCAGATAATTGTAGAACAGCGGGACAAGAAGCAGCAGCAATATTATAATAACCAGGCGACAATCGACAATCATTTTTCTCAGCAACGCTTTCGCACGATACAATTGCGAAGATGATGAATGAGGAGCTATATGCAACAAGTCACCTATCTCTTTATGAGGTAACCCTTCAAGTACCGCCAGTTTGAACACCTTTGAATAACCATCAGGAAGCCCTTCCACCAATTCCATCAACCGGTCATACGATACCAAATCAGCCATGAAAGGACTTTCCGCCGGTTCATCTTCTTCAGACATTTCAGACAAAGGGATAGTATTAACCATATTGTTTTGACTGAGATAATGAAGTGCGATATTCTTCATCACGACTCCCATCCAACTTTCCAACCTCTCCGGATTACGCAATGAGCCGATGGAAGTAAAGATAACAATGAAACCATCATGCAGCAGGTCTTGTGCAATTTGTCTGTCGGGCACATAACGAAGGCATATCTTCATCATCTTTCCCGAGTAAGTTTTATAAAGCTGGTTTAATGCCTGCTCATCACCTTTTTTGCACAAATCTACGAAGTCCTCTCTGTCCATGTCCCACAACATCATATAACTATGATGCGCTAATATGGAAAAGACTGCATGGGGTTTGCACTTTTTTTATTCTCACATAAGAAAGATACTCAAATAGATGGATGTTAAAGCAAATTCGTTAAAGTAACACAAAAACGCGTTGAATACTATGTACCGAACAGACGAATATGTATTTTCGTACCCAAATTAGCTGTACATTATTGCATGGCATTTACGCAACATACGATTTATACTGTCAAAACACGGGCAATCTGTATCATCATGTTATTCCTGGTGTTACTCGATGTATTCGGATACGTTGTGCCCAATTACGATACACAGACAGCAGACCAGACGGAAATTTCCAACCAGGCGGAAGATACCGATGAGCCGGGTAATACGGACGAATTGTTTTACCGCAACGGGAACCGCCCCGTTCATCCTCTGATTCCGGTTTGTTCCGTACCGCTTCCCGACCTGTTCACACAGCTGGTTCATATTAATTACTATACCCCCGTTAACAACAGGCCTGCCCCACGGCAGATACATTCCTTGTTCTGCACATTCCTTATTTAGTACACAGCCATATTCTTTCACCGGACGAAAGCATAATATCATATATTATAAGACTGCTGTATCATATATTGTGATACTCCGTTCTCATATATTATAATATTCTTGTATCATATATTATGATACTACCATCGTATGCAAACTCTCCGGCCCCGCCCATAAGACTTTTAAATAATAAACTAAAACAGTATCATTTTCATGAACGAAATAATAATAATCATTTCACTTATCCTATTGAACGGCATATTTGCCATGTCTGAAATCGCATTAATCTCCGCCCGCAAATCGAGCCTGAACACTGACGCAAAGAAAGGCAGTAAAGCGGCTAAACTGGCCCTAAAACTGGCAAATGAGCCGGACCGTTTCCTCTCGACCATTCAAATCGGCATCACACTGATTGGTATCCTGACCGGTATCTATTCCGGTGCAACTTTGACGGACGACTTCTCGGTTATCCTGAAGAATTGGGGAGTATCCCCTCTTTACGCATCCCTCATTGCCCAGGGGTTGATTGTTGTAGCCGTCACTTACCTGACCCTGATATTCGGCGAACTTGTCCCTAAAAGAATCGGTTTGAGTATTGCAGAAAAAGCCTCCAAAGTTGTTGCCCGCCCGATGTATATCTTATCGCTGGTAGCCGCCCCGTTTGTATGGCTGCTGTCGAAAAGTACTTCCTGCATGTTCAACCTGCTGGGCATAAAGGACTCGGATAATAAGGTGACGGAAGAAGAAATCAAATCGATCGTACAGGAAGGAAAAGAAGGCGGAGAAGTACAGGAAGTAGAGCAGGACATCGTCGAACGTGTTTTCATCCTGGGCGACCTGAAGGTCAGTTCCATTATGACGCAGCGGAATGAAATCATCTGGCTGGACCTGGATATGGATAAGAAGCAAGTGAAAAAGACTATCGAACAGGACTTATATGAAATGTATCCGGTGACCGGCAAGAAAAAGGGAGACGTGGAAGGAGTCATCTTCCTGAAAGACCTGGTTCTTCATCTGGATACACCTGATTTCAATCTGGAATGTATCGTCCGCCCGGCTTTCTATTTCCATGAGAACATGAGTGTATATAAAGTGCTTGAAGAAATGAAAGAACAGGGAATAAGCCGCGCTCTTATATGCGATGAATTCGGTATGTGCCAGGGAATTATAACACTCAGGGATATTCTGGAAGCCTTGTTAGGCACCATCAACGATACGCAGAAGGAACCGGAGATTATCCAACGGAGCAACAACGACGGCTGGTTGGTCGACGGACAGTGTTCTTTTTATGATTTCCTATCTTATTTCGATAAAGAAGATTTATATGAAAGATGTAACTATCATACGGTAGGAGGATTATTGCTGGAACAGTTGGGACATATCCCCCAATCCGGGGAACAAGCCGAATGGAACAACTTCCGCTTTGAGATTGTTGATATGGATGGAGCCAGAATAGATAAAATACTGGTTCAGGTACCCAACGATAATAATGCATAAAATACCCTATGGACTTTTCTGATTTAATCCAATGGTGCCTGGAGCACCTCAGCTATTGGGTGATTTTAATCCTCATGATACTTGAAAACTCGCTGGTCCCGCTACCATCCGAGTTGATCGTCACACCTGCCGCCTACAAGGCGGCAAACGGTGAGATGAATATTTTCCTCGTGATACTTTTCACAACCTTGGGAGCGCTCATCGGAGCGTTAATCAATTACCATCTCGCCCTCTTCGTCGGCAGGCCCATCGTCTATAAATTTGCCGACAGCCGTTTTGGCCATCTGCTCGGCATAAACCGGCAAAAGATAGAGTATGTGGAGGCATTCTTCCTGAAACACGGCAAGATATCGACCTTCTTCGGAAGATTAATACCGGCCGTGCGGCAGTTCATTTCCATCCCTGCCGGACTGGCGCGAATGCGGCTTCCCGCCTTTATTCTGTTCACAACACTCGGTTCGGCCATTTGGAACAGTATCCTGGTGCTGCTCGGATATTATCTGGCACAGATACTACCGGAAGACCGGTTGCTGGAAGAACTGGAGAGATACAGCAGGGAAATAAGCTATGTTTTTGTGGCATTGGTAACACTCGCCCTCATTACCTGGTATCTGAAAAGGAAACTAAAAGCATGTCGATAAAACCCTCGCTACACGTAAAGAAAAATATACGGCCGAAGCACGGGAGAACTTCTCCGGGAATATTTTCGTCCCTGAGGATATGGAGATAATCAAATTATAAAACCGGCAACGATCATTTATTCAAAAGTCCCGCCCTGTTCAGCCACTTACCGACTGACGGGGCTTCGTATTTTCTCATTTTATCCAGCAGGTCTTCTATATTGTCGCTGACCAGAAGCATTTCCCTGTTTTCTTTTCGGAGGAATCCTCTGTCGACCATTGTATCGACCAATGCCAGAAGGGCATCATAGAATCCGTCTACGTTCAAAAGAGCCACAGGTTTCCGGTGAAGACCTAACTGGGCCCAGGTCAGCATCTCAAAAAATTCTTCGAGTGTACCGAAACCTCCCGGAAGGGCAATGACACCATCAGAGAGTTCATTCATTTTCGCTTTCCTCTGATGCATGGTATCGACCATCACAAGTTCCGTCAGATTCAAATTGGCAATCTCCACTTTCTTCAAAAAAGCAGGTAAGACCCCGATGGCTTTGCCTCCATTTTCCATGACTCCGTTAGCAACAGTACCCATCAGTCCCACATTGGCCCCGCCATAAACCAATTCAATATTTTGAACGGCCAACGTCTTTCCCAATTCGAAAGCCTGTTCTTCAAATATCCGCTCTGTCCCACGGCTTGAACCGCAAAAAACGGCGATTCTCCTGATTACTTTCTTCTCTGCATCACTATTTTGTAACATACGTATATATTTCGTTTGTATCTGTTTATCCGGTCATCGGACAACTTACAAAGATAAACTTTTTCCGGCAGCCTTTTCTATGAAACAAATTCAATAGATTTCCATTATCTCTTTCCAACCTGCAACTCTCCGGTAGGCAGAAAATTAGAAAATGATAAAAGACTATTCTTCCGCCCTAAAAGTAAACGAGATATTACCTGGCGAATTATCCAGGTAGTTTGCTAATGTGAATTCGAGCGGATAAATATGATCGGCTCCCGCATTAATTCCATCTTTGTAGGCATTCACTACATCCAGACTCCCTTTTTGGACCTGCACATTCTTATCTTCATCAAAATAAACATAGCAGAGATCTACTGTCGAAAGCAGACTGGTTTCTTCCGGAGACAACGGTTCATCAGCCAACACCTTATCTATCGCTAATTTAACATCGCGCGAATCTGTGTCCGATTCAACGATCAGCAATCCGACCCTGCCATAACCGACAGAAGAAACATACGAAGCGCCTTTTGCTTTATCTGCATCTTTCAGTTCTTCCTTTATAAGCTTTTTCGGAATATCTATATCTAACGTAAAGAAGGTCCGCTTGAATGAATAAATTAATCCATACTTCCGAGTCATTTCTTTTTCCTTGAAAGAAACATCCGACATGATTTCGTCCAGCTTCACTCCCAGGTTAACCATCCCGACAGTATGCAACTGCTTATGAGTATAAAATTCAAACTGGCCTTTATCTTCAACCAAAGTACCACTTTGGGTGGATATATTCCCAACGATTTGGCGGGCAAATGTTTCTTGCTCTATCGGTGATGGAATATAGGTTTTCATAACTTCAGCAACAGGAGCAGATGTTGAAACGGTAATCGGATTGAAGGTATAACCAGTTAATTCAGGTATATTGGTATTGGATTGGGTTGTATGACAGACAAGGTTTCCTACATAAATCTCATCCCGGATAGCCGGATTTATAAATAAGTTGTTAGTCAACACTGAATACAGATCCTGATTGGATGACATTTGTTTAAAACGGAAAATAGGCAACCACGGTAACCGGATAACATCACTAAGTCCAAACTGATTGATAAGCAAATCACTCTGCATATTTTCCCCTATAATTGACACGTATAAATGCCTCATACCCGGATTACGATTTTCTTTCACCTCGATAGTTATTTCAGCAGAACCTTCACCTGAAGAAGGACTGACAGAAATCCACCTATAGAAATTCTCAGACATTTTCCATGGTCTGTTGGTGGTCAGCTTTATACGTTTTATCCCCGCACCAGTAAACATTTGTACTGGATTTTGACTCAGTTCAATAAAAGGATCTGCTTCTGCCAGGCTCAATTGTTCCACTTCCAACGTCTCCGTTGCTTTTCCATGGGAAAACCGCAGAGAAGCCTTTCTTCGCTCAGCCCCTTTATTTTCTGCCACCTTGATAGTCACCATGCCATAACCATCGCCCGATGTAGGGCTGACCGAGATCCAATCCGGAATATCCTGAATCTCCCACAGACCATTCGCCATAAGATCTATGCACTCTTCCCCTCCTTCCTGATTTATTAAGAAAGAAGTTGTATACAATTCGAGCATATCTTTTTCTCTTTCCAGCTTACTACAGGAAATGGATAATGTCAGTAGAAAAAGATTGATTATTAAAAATAGAAACGGTCTGTTATTCATTGTTCCAAGAATTTATACATCACATAGATAAACAGGCGGCAAGTTATAAAAATATTTTGAGAAACATGATCTGACAGTAAAATATCAACGAATTATAACCTTTTCCATCAAAATCATAGAAAGACCTCCCATCTTTTCTTTCGAAACGATATGGTAACCTACTTTTTCGTACAGATGTAAGGTATTGGGCGTTTCCTCTCCGGTAAACAACACTAATTTACAGCAAGCCGGAAAATACTTTTCAATTTCATACATCAGGGCCTTACCGATTCCCTGATTCTGATATCCGGGATGCACAATCAATTTACCGACATGGCAAACATCATTGCTATCTACATACCCCCGGACAGAACCGACCAACGTCTCATCAGTTGAAATATATTTCAATATAACATTGTTTTCATATTCCTTACACAAATCCTCCAATGTCTGTTGTAACGGCGGTAAATCAAAATTATCCATCAGTAAAGCGACTTCTGAAAAGGCCAGTTTTTGCAAATGAAGTATTTCCGGCAAATCCTCTAAAGTCGCTTTTGTAACAGTTTCCACAAATTGCTGTTTCTGTTCCACCGAACGTCCTTTAGCTATTTGGATATTAATGATTGACATAATATATCTTTTTTGTTTCTACATACAAATATATGGAGAAAAGGGGGCAGATATACTATTCTTTCTCTTCCAATTCTTTTATTTCATTGAAACTCCTTAAAATAGAGGTTATGTTCTTATCGTAAATCCTTTTATACGTCCAATAAGTAGTCAATGAAGCCAGTGCAACCATGCAAATCAGGAAGACCCAAAGATCGAACCTTGCTTTCATCTCAATAAACATACATATTGCCAAAAAGACAAACACAGGACCAAAAACAAAATTTGCAAAAAGTTTTTCACGCCTGACACATATATTATATCTGTTTATATGATAGATATTCTCATTTATTTGTTTCGATAAATCAACTTTCATCATGGTCTGAATTTTAAACGCATACCAAGCAATCCCGGATAAACATATTAGGATTCCATAAATTATATAAATATCCCATGTTACAAATTTTCCTCCAAACCGGAAATAACAATAAACCATTAATGGTATAAGCAGAAGTAATGTAACAACTGAAAAAATATCATAATTAATCAACTTGTTTACTACTTTATCTGCTTTTCTCTGTATCATCTCCCGAATCAGGGATTCTTTCAGGAGTTTATCCTCATCCAATCTGCGATTCAATAAATTCCATGTATTTTTCATTTCTTCCAGTTCCATAAAGCACGATTTTTTAAATATCCGACATCTGTTTCAATTTCTCTTTAGCACGTTTCAGCTTTGTGGCCACATTACTGATCGTCAATCCGGTGATATCCGCTATTTCCTGATAAGATTTTTCTTCCAGGTAAAGCAGAACGATCGCCTTTTCCATTGTTTTAAGTTGATTAATCAAGCGGTACATTTCACGGATATTCTCCTCCATGCTTTCCGGCTCAGTCAAAGACTCCGCCAGTTGTATTGCCAAAAGATCATTCTTCGGCCGACGTTTGTCTTTTCTGACTCCAGTAATACAAGTATTGAGCGTCACTCGATATATCCAGGTAGAAACAGCACTTTCATTCCTAAATTTTGGGAATCCTATCCACAGGTTGGTCACCACCTCCTGATACAAATCTGCCAATGGAAACTCCGGCGATATGTATGCAGAGCAGACCTTATAGATAATCTTCTCATGCTGTCGGATAATACCGATAAATGTTTTCTCCAAATCAACCATTTCCAACTTCTCTTTTATTTGTTAGACAACAGAAATGGTAAAAAATGACATTTTTCCAATTTTTTATATTAATCGATTTGAATGCACTGGTACAATGTCTAAGGTATCCCGACCACCAACCCTACTCCTACCTCATGGATGGGAATATGTTTATGGATTTCGGTTTTTGCGGCGAAGGAGACACAGTGGCAAGGGTATAACTCTTTGACTTGGTTTGTTTGGAAGTAAGCTATTGTTTGTTGTAACTGGTCGGACACTTCGAAAAGATGGAAACCGCCTATCACTCCGATTATCCGGTCTTCGTTGCAAATCTGTTTGGCATATTCTATAATATTGCAGATGCCGCTATGGGAACAACCGGTGATAATGAACAGACCTTCTCCGCTATTATATACCAAAGCTGTATCGTCTGCAACAAAATCTTCCAAATCGTTCGTTCCGTCTTTCAATGTGCCAAAAGACTTCCGTGGTTCAAAAGTATTGGAGGAAGGAATCTCACCCAGAAAAGTAATATGGTCGCTTATCTTCAAAGGCCTCCTTGACAAAGTCAGTTCGAAGTTCTCTCTTAAACAGGTTTCGGACAAAGGGGAACCGATGAAAAGTTCCCCGCATCTCCTTTCTTTAAACGCATCGGGATGGGCAACAATACGTACATCGGTATTTATTTCCCCGGACCAATATTGCAATCCACGGGTATGGTCGTTGTGCCCATGGGACAAAGCGATTACAGAGACCTGTGCCAGGTCTATCCCCAACGCCTTTGTATTACGGATGTAAACATCCGAATAACCGGTATCGAGCAACAAACGGGTTTCACCGTCTTCTATATAATAACAGACTGCCGGTTCCCCCAGATAATACTGATCTATATATGTATTATTATCTACCAATACCGTTAACTTCATAACAATTCTGATTAAAGATTGATTCTTCTATTTTTCCTGACCGGGGACAAATATAAGAATTAAAATCTCCTACCCTGTATCAGAAGTTAAGCCATAATTTAAAAGAAGACAATTTCTCTTCACTGATAGTTACCTTATTCTTATAAGGAGGGCGGAGGGCGACAACCAATTTCCCATTGAAATAAGGTTCAGCATGGTCGATAGCATCAATACAAACGATTATTTGCCGGTTTGCACGAAAGAACCGGTCCGGGTCCAGTTGGTCGGACAGTTTGTTTAGCGAAAGGTCGATGATATGCTCCTGTGCATTACGGGTGACGGCAAAAGTTACTTTATTCTCCGAATAGAAATATGCGATATCATCCACCTGTAAAGACCAGAAACGGTCGACACCCGAAATAAGAAAACGGGTACGGAAACGTTTTTCCTTATGCTGAAGCGTATCGAGTAATGTATTCAGATAATCATCAGGTAATCCGTTTGCAGTTCCCTGCATGGTTTCATATTTTACGATTGCATCCAGTAAACGAGTCTCGTCAACCGGTTTCAGGATATAATCAATACTGTTGACGGTAAATGCGCGAATGGCGTACTGGTCGTAGGCCGTAGTAAAAATAATGACAGATTTCGGATGAACGACCGATAAGAAATCAAAGGCATTCCCATCAGCCAGCTGTATATCCAAAAAGATAATATCCGGATGCGGATGCTCTCCGAACCAGGCTACCGCCTCATCGACACTTCCCGGCAGAACAGTAATCTCCCAGTCGGGACGTAACCGGACTACCATCAAATGCAACAACCGGGCTGCCGGTACTTCATCTTCTATAATAACGACCTGTAATTTATTCATACAAAGGCACTTTTACAACAAATAAATATTCTTGCTTTTCAACTTCAATCTCTTCTCCCAACATCAACTTGCAACGTTTTGAAAGATTTTGCAATCCGACTCCGGAAGAAACATGATTCTTTTTGGGATGTATCGGATTCGTTATAACCAGCCGTTCATTCTCTATTCCGATATGAATTTTCATCGGCTTATTCATCGTAATAGAATTGTGCTTAATCACATTTTCAACCAGTAACTGTAAGGTAAGCGGAGGCAACATGGAATCGTTATATTCATCCGGAATGGCATATTCACAACTGATGCAATTACCCAATCGCACTTCATGTAAGAAAAGATAAGAACGCATGAACTCCAGTTCCTCAGCCAATGTCACCAACGTCTTATCCTGAGATTGCAGAACATACCGATAAACACTGGATAAATGTTTGGTGAAATAAATTGCATCCGCCGGACTGTATTCAATTTCGGCAATCAGCGTATTCAGGCTATTAAACAGAAAATGAGGATTCAACTGGTTCTGCAAAGCGGTATAACGTGCCGTATTATTTTCTTTCTGCAATTCTGCCGCTTCCTGCTGCAACTTCATCGTATGTTGCATCGAACGGTTCGCCAGCAACAATCCCAGGATAACCAATTCAACCAGCCATACTACGATCAGAAGACGCCAGCCTCCGTTGGGAAAGATAAGCGGCTCAGAAGTCCCTGCCAACACTTTACCGACCACCAGTAAACCATAATTCAGCAGCAGGAAAAGCAACATTCCTCCCAAATACATCAGCGTTAACTTCCAACGCCGACGAATATTCAGGGCATATTGCGTATTGATCCACAAACTCAACCGGAGCATGGAATAACCCAATACATTAAAAGCGGCAATAAAATAAATAAAAGCCCCCTGTGAATAAAGAACATCCGCAACCCGGTCAGACAAATCCGTATAATTGACTAACAGAAGATAGGAAAACGCTCCCAATCCCGAAAACAATAGACCATATAGCAAGGTATCCCATTTCATAAAAGCAAAACTACAATATTTTTAAACGATCAGTATCTATTCAACGCTTTTATTAATTCCGAATAATGTCCCTGCGCAGAAACTTTAGCTTGTACATAATTCAGTTGAGAATTCTGACGATAGGTTTGGGCTTCGATCACCTCTACAACCGACACCTTTCCTTCTGCGTATCGTTCCAGGGCTTTCTGTTCATTTTCGCGTGCTTTCTCCAACGAACTACCGGTCAGGTTAACCCGCTCCAATGCTTGCGACAAAGAAACGCGGGCTGTTTGTACTTCCAGATTCACATTGTTTGTGACCTGGTTCAGATTATCTTGCGCCATACCGATACGGTGGGAAGAAGCACGTTTCTCATTTTTACGTTTTCCCCATTCAAAAAGTGGGACAGACAGTTTCGCATACACGGCATAGTTAGGATCAAGATCGGAGCGAAGGTCATAACCGGGTGAAGAATAGCTACCGTCTATCCCTATATATAATTGAGGTTTATATTTAGAATCCGCCAACTTCAACGAACTTTCAGCTATACGTATCTGATCGTAGGCAATTTTCAGTTCCGGCCGATCGGATACATCCGATTGTTTGATTTCGTCCGGGATAACTACCGGAGGAATTACAGAGTCAATTTCTGTCGCAGTATGTAGTTCAATCCCAATCAATGAGTTCAGAGCCATTAATCCAGTTTCCAGATTACTTTTAGCTTGTAATAACTGATAATCTGCTTCGTTCAATTTCACTTCCGCCATCAACTGGTCCTGAGGATCGACCAGTCCGACCTCCACTCGTTCCCGGATTGTCCGGGCCAACGAAGCGATAGAATTACGATACTCGACCGATACCTCCACTATTTCAGCACGTGCTACCGTATTCCAATACTGCATATCAGTCTGATAACAGACTGCCGAACGAAACAGTTCCTCCTGATGCGTAGCCATTGCTTGTTGATGTTTGGCCATACGGATTGTTTCAAGGATACGACCGCCGGTATAAACCGGTTGCAACAATGTAAGCGAAGCCCCGTACTTCAGATCTTTACCTTCAAATGTCATCGGGTTTTCCATTGACGGTAAATCCAACGTCAACTGTAACGGATTTCCTGTATACTGAAAATTAGCATTTCCGGATAATTTCGGTTTCAAATCGGCTTTAGCAGATTTCTCCAATTCAATACTGGCTGAGATATTCTTATCCGCAGCTTTCAAATCATGGTTGTAAGATACTGCCATCTGCCTGTACTTCTCCAGCAGACGACTCTGCTGGGAAGATACAGAAAAGGCAGAAAATAAAAAATATATAATTATGAATGATTTATACATGATTCTCTTTTTTTACCTTATAAAACATTACGTAGAGCGTAGGTGTGACAAATAGAGTCAACAATGTGGCAAAAGTCAGCCCGAAGATAATCGTTGCCGCCATCCCTCCGAAAGCCACATCGAATAACAAGGGTACCATTCCCAAAATAGTCGTAGTTGCTGCCATCAGAACCGGACGTGTACGTGAAACCGTAGCCTCTATGACAGCCGTATAAGGTCCCGTGCCATTACGCCGCTGTACATTTATTTCGTCGATCAGAACGATCACATTCTTTATGATCATACCGAGCAATCCCAGCCATCCGGCAATCGGGAAAAAGCCAAAATCAAACCCGGTCAGCAACATACCGATTGCAACTCCGATCAACGACAACGGAAGCACACACAAGATAATCACCGGTTGCCGGAAATTATTAAACAATGCCACCAGTATAACGAACAGCATCAGAAATGCCAACGGGAAATATTTGGCAATCGCCTGCATGGCTTCTCCCTGATCTTTGAACTGTGAATCCCAAAAGAAAGTATAACCTTCCGGCAAACTGATCTTTTCAATTTCACCACGTATCTCACTATGGACTTCCGCCATCGTATGACCGGATTTCACACCACACATGGCGGCCATAGACAACTGACGGTTATAGGTCCGTATCTGCGGAAATTCCCAGGTCGTCTCGATCCGTTCCGTCACCTGTGACAGTGGCGCAGAGCGTTCCCCGTTCCAAACCGAGAAATCACCCAGTGAACGGCTGTCGGTAATATCTACGCCTTCTGATTTCAATAAGACAGGGACTTTCTTTTCATTATCCCGGTATATTCCGATAGGCATACCATCATTGATAGACTGAACCGACTCCATCATTGCCGCTTTTGTTATACCTAATGCACCAGCTTTCACAGGGTCATATACCGGACGTAGCATCAATGCCATATTCCCCCATTCATTACGGGCATCAACCACTTTCGGATTACGGCGCATAATGGTTATAGCTTCCCCGGCAAGCGAATCGAGTACTGCCGGATCCGGCCCCAGGAACCGGGCTTCAATAACCGCTTCCGTCAATGGACTCAGTTCAAACTTATTTACTTTGATCAATGGCTCAGGATAGACTAACCGGATGGAATCCTGCAATAAAGCATGTAACTTCCGCGACTCCTTCGATGTACGGCATTTCACCAGCAGTTGAGCATAGTTCGGCTGTGGCCCGAACGAGACATTCGACAGATAATAACGCGGGGGAGTACGTCCGATATAGGTCGACACCATCTCCGTTTCCTCATGCTTGTTGATATAATCGGCCATATCACTTGCAATCCGGTCTGTTTCCTCTATATTCGTTCCTTCAGGCAGCCACATGTCCAATGTAAAATACTGTTTATCCAAAGCCGGTACAAAAACTTTCGGGATATATTTAAAACTCCAGGCTGAAAGAAACAACAATCCCACCAACCCGGCAACCGTTACATATCTGTATCGGATTACCCAATGCAAGGAAGAACGGAAAAGGTTATAATATTTACCGGAGAATAACTCACCTTTCAATTCATCCGGGCGGGGACGACGTGCAAACTCCTGGATAAAGAACGGTGTCTGCGTCAAAGCAAATATCCAGCTGAACATCAGGGAGACTCCGATCACGACCACCAAAGAAGAAAGTAATTCACCCGTTATATGTGGTGAATAATAAATGGGAAGAAATGTCAGAATCGCAATCACTGTAGCCGCCAGTAACGGCATAGCCGTAGATGAACAGGCACGCATGATAGCCACACGCTTACGCATTCCCCGCTGCATATTGACCAGTGCCGAATCAGATACGACGATTGCATTATCGACCAGCATACCCATTGCGATAATAATAGCAGCCAACGACATGCGTTGCAGGGCGATACCGTTTGCCATCATTACAATCAGCGTTGCAAAAATAGAGAAAATCAATCCGCTCCCCACCAGGATGCCATTCTTGAATCCTATAAAAAACAACAGAATGGCAACAACCGTCACCACAGAGATAATCAGATTGAGGATAAATCCATCATTTGCTACAGCCGATTCGTATCCCTGATCATAAATAGAAGTGAGTTCATAACCTGCGGGCATATTTCGGGAAAACCAGTCTACCCGCTTTTTTACAGCTTCAGCCATATCCACCACATTCCCGGTCGGGATGGTAGAGATAGCAATACCCACTGCCGGATTGCCATTTATCCGCATCATATTAGAAACCGGTGTCTGATAACTTTCTTCTATTTGGGCTATATCACCCAACCGGAAATGTTCTCCTGTCCGGGAGACGATAGTCAGATTACGTATATCGTCCAGTGAATAAAAATTACCGGTCGACTCAACCCGGATACGGTTTACTTCGGCATCTATCCCTCCGGCATCCACCATCTTACTTTGCGCCTGAAAAGTCCGGGCTATATCGGCAGAAGTAATACCGCTACGTGCCATGACTGAAGGGCTGACCAATACATCTATTGTCGGTGTACGGACACCGTAAATCTCAACTTTTGCGACATCCTTTACTTTTAGAAGGTCATTTTTAATCAATTTGGCCTGTTCTTCCAGTTCCCGATAAGAATATCCATTACCGGTCAAACCATAGAACACCCCCAGCACATCTCCAAAATCATCATTCACAACAGATGTTCCGGCTCCTGCCGGCAGCTTTCCCTGTACATCTCCGACCTTACGGCGCAATTTATCCCAAAGTTGCTGCATCTCGTCGGCGCGGGTCTCCTTCTTCACATAAACGGTTATCTTGGAAAGACCGGCGCGGTTTTCCGTTTTCAAGTAATATAATTCACCCAGCGATTGGATAGATTCTTCCAGTATATCGGTTACCTGCGACTGAACCTCCGAAGGAGAAGCACCCGGATACGGGGTCAGGACTAAAGCCTGTTTAATTGTAAACGGAGCATCCTCCAGTTTCCCCATCTTCCAGTAAGAGAACAGGCCCCCGGCAAGTACCAGCGCCAACAGCAAGACTGTAACAGCCTTCTTCTGCAAAAAGAATTTTACCAGCTTCATTGTCTTCCGGATTCAGAGATTACTACTTTCATTCCGTCAGACAGGAAACGAAGTCCGCTAACCGCGACAGTTTCATTCAATTTCAATCCGGCACGTATCTTTACCTTTCCGTCAGGCAATAACTTTTCTACCTGCACTGAACGCCGGCTAACCACCTGGCTCTCCGGATTGACAACCCAGACATAATCCCCTATGGAAGGACGGTGGCATAAAGCCGACTGTGGAATGGAAATACCAACTGCATTATCTGTCGGAAGGATATCCAGCAACGCTTTACCGGACATACCAGCCAGCAATCCACCGTCCTCATTAGGCAACAGGGCTGTTAATAAATAAGAGAGATTATTACGGGTCGTTCCTTTTGAAATCTCTATAACACGGGCCTTATAGAGTGTATCCGGATCAGTGTCAAAACGTAGTTCGATTGCATCCAGCGAACGGGCAGCCGCTGCAATCGACTGGGTTACATATATTTCAATCTTCAACTGATCTATATCAATAAAAGACAACACCGGTTGTGTGGCTTTCACATCCTGGTATTTTTCAATATAGACCTCTCCCACATAACCGTTGAAAGGAGCAATCAATCGGGTATCTTCCAATTCGTTCACCGCCATATTAAAAGCGGTCTTAGCAGAGGTATAGTCGGCTTTTGCCTTTTCGTAGGCACTGGCGGAAAGATTATCCTTTTCATACAACACCTGTATTCTTTCAAACTCTGCCTTTGCCTGATTATAAACGGCTTCGGCACGTTCACGGCGGATATGAAAATCGCGCGGATCTATTTCGGCAATAATATCTCCCCGTTTATAGGAATTACCGGCATATACATCAAAACGATCGATTGGGCCACCCACCCGGAAAGAGAGTTCCGAAGTACGACGAGGCTGTGCAATAAATGGAAATTCCTGATTGGTTACTTCAGAAACAGCTTTTGCTTCTGCCGTATTAACCACCATACCATGTTCTTCCCGGGTCTCTTTCCCCTTACAGGCAGAGAGCAGGACAAGTAGACTAATAAATAAAACTGAATGAGCGTTCACCTTCATATTGCGTTTTCAAATTTTCGCAAAAGTATGAAGGGTACAGGACTCCCAGCCAAAAGGATTTACTGAAACCGGGAAACAAATGACTGAAGACCGGAAATAAACAGATAAACTATTTTATTACTTAACAGATTTACCCATAAAAGTCTTATACCTATCCCCTGCCTTTTCCAATAACTCTTTATCCAAATCCGAACATTCGACAAAGAAGGACGTATCAAACGTCATACCGCTTTTCCTTTCCACTTTTTTCCAGTTACCGACAATCTGCCCATTATATAAAATGACCGGATAAAATATACCGAAATTATTAAAGGCCTTCGGATGGTGTTCTTTATCCATCGCAGCGGTACGATCTTTGTAACTGATAAGATATTCATCAAAAGGAGGCATAAAATGTAATACATTGCTAGCCCTGAACTTTTTGTCCCACAGCTGATGGAGAAACAATTCCTGCGAGGCAAATTTCTCTTTATTCAATTCACCGTCGATTGCTGCAATTGCCTGACGCGCCTCTGCCACAGGTAAGCCTGACCACCAGACAAAATCACTCAGGCTGGCCGGCGAATGGCTTCTGAAATACTTTCTAGCAAGCAAAGCCAATGCTTCCTCCTTATGTAATTCTTTAGCTTTAGGGGCACGTTCTTCCAATAGAGCATAGGTCGCCTTTTCTTTTCTATCTGCTCCGCTGCATATAATACCTTCCTGTTCTGCCCGTGTGAAAAGATAACCTAATTTAGGAGAATCAGGCATAATACCAGCCTTCACAATCTCATCTTCCAATTCTTGTTTTGTAAGATGGTTATTACCCTCCAATACCTTTTGAAACAAATCATTCGCTTTGGTGTAGGTACTTTCAGGAATATCCACTCCATTACCTTTAGCAAAGGAGTTGCATGCTGCTATGATCCGTCGCGATGATAACTTCAGCATCCAACGGATATCTTC
>ERZ827168.407-NODE-407-length-73414-cov-22.056585_pt1 | contig 73414 bp, 59 predicted proteins | sample MGYA00519868_ERZ827168 | MGnify/ENA primary metagenome ERZ827168 (study PRJEB31778, sample SAMEA3449271) | human gut metagenome | biome: human gut; feature: human-associated habitat; material: faeces | place: United Kingdom | collected 2010/2012 ... | reverse complement strand
TTCTACCTATTCTACCTATTCTACCTATTCTACCTATTCTACCTATTCTACCTATAAGACAAAAAGCCCCTAAAAAAATTCCGCGGCATCTTGTGAAAGATGCCGCGGAATCCATAATACCCGAACCGGAATTAGTCCTGACCGCCCGCTTCGTCGTCGTCCTCGCCGACCCACGATACGTAGTAGGAATCCTTCTCCTTGTCGTATGTGCTTGCCGGAATTGCGATACGCCACGTATAAGGCTCGCTGCTCAACACGAGCGAACCGTCCGCCGCAGCAAGATACTTGTCGCCATAACCGATAGTGTAATACTGTCCCGATACGTTTTTCAGGTCGAAAGCGTATTCCGAACCGAAATCGAAGCAGTTGTCGGCAACCGTAACGACATCGGTCGTAACGCTGTCGCCGCTCACTTTAACTGCATGCCATACCGTAGCATCGCCCGACGTTACGCCGAATACCAGCGCACTCGTAAGAGCCGCATAGGAAGGATAATTGACGAACTTGTCGAATCCTTCCTCCGCATAACGGGTAAAGAATGTCGGTCTGATAACCGAAGCCTCCTCCGCCGATTCGCGGTCAATAACAACAGTACGCGAATTATCCAGGTCGTATGCAATGAAACTTCTGTCCTTCGGATTCGCGACATAATACGTACCGTCGCTTCCATCCGGCGTCAGAGCCTTCACCTGTGCCGCCGAGAGATAATCGTTTTCATCGAAGTGAATGTCGGTATAACGGCTTATCGACAACTGGTAAGCACCGTAGTTGTAAGTCCATGACTTTGAGTAGATGCCGTAAATCGCGAGCATATCGCCTTTTGCACCGTTCTTCACTATCGGACGGCTCGCAAAGCGCGAATAGCCGCTGGTACGCAGCGAATACGCGCCGGCATTCATACCGCTCGACGGCGGTGCAGGAAGATATGAGAACAAGACAGAACCGTAAAGACATTTTCCTGCAACGGAGTATGCCCAGTTGTACCACGGTTTGGTCAGGATGCCGTTGGCATAGTTCATATTCTCAGTATACAGCCAACTCGGATAGATATTGTCGCCGATTCCGCTTACGGTCTGTCCCTTTTGGTCCATAACACCGGCATACATGCAACTAATGCCCTTGAACAGCACGAGGCGTCCGAGCATCTCGCGACCGCCGATACCGTTTATCGACGAATAGTTCGTCGCATCGATTACCAGAATATCTTCACCCTCTTTGAGCGTCGTCGTTTCGCCAACGAACACATGTTCGGCGATAACCGTCAGATTTTCTATAGCCGAATTGGCATAGAACTTATGCTCATCGCGTTTGTTGAACGAGTCGGTAGGACCGGCACCGATAGAGAGCATCATACGGTAGTTGCCGATGAACAAATCCTTGACACGGACATAGACATACGACGAAGGAATCTCGATAGGAGAACCAGACCAGTCGTAATCACCCATGTAGTATTTGAGGTAGTTTCCGTTAGTCAGACGCACCTCGATGGCTCCGGTATCGTCGAGCAGATAGAGCGACTTGTAAATGTTGCCCTGCTCGTCGTTCGAAATCACCTTGCCGCGGATGTAGTAATCCTCCTCGAACTGATAGTATTTGGTATTGTTCCAACCGCTGTTCTCGCCGCCGACGAACTGCGGGTCGTTGGTCTTCTCCGCATATATCTGCTTCAACTGTTCGATTGTGCGGTATTCGCAATCCGGAAACGCCTCCTGGAACGCCTGCTCCGAATCGTAGGTTATCATCGGCGGAACATCTCCGAAATCGCTGTAACAACTCGACATGAAAATGCCGACCGACAACATCAATATATATTTATATAATTTCATAATCGTCTGTTTTATCAGTTAAACCATTAGAATCGGAAATAGACGTTCAAATAATAAGTCGTTCCGTACATGTAGAAATACTTGGAGTCGAACTTGGTATAATTGGTGAACCTTGCTATCGTCGGGTCGCCCTTGTAGTCGGATACAATGTTAGGACCGTAGAATTTGCTCAATCGCATCTGTTCGTAACCTCCCGTGCGGAACGTGCGGTTGTTGAGCAGGTTCTTGATGTCGAAACTGAATCCGAGCGTATACTTGTACTTGATGTACCAGTTCTTTCCTACACTGAGATTGAGCGTATAGGCATCCTTCAACCGCTCCTCCGCCTTGATTTTGGCGATTTTGGTACCGATTTCCTGCTTCTGCGCACCCCACATGTCATCGTAGTTCGCATAACCGAGAGCCTCGACATAGATGCTCGTCAGTTTGTCGGCGAGATACTGGGTACGGTACATCGGGTTCATCGAAAGGTAGGTATCCATGTAGTAGTTGAAATCGACGGATGCGAACCAGTTGTGAGGACCGCGATACGAAAGACCGACGTTGAACGCCTTCTGAGGAGTGCTTTCGATATAGTAGTTCTTCCAGTTCACCGAACTCTCGACCTTCACGGTCGCGCTGTTATCAACTATTTGAACGAATTTAGGGTTCGAAGTGTAGCGGTAATCGCCGACGCTGACCGCACCGTTGAGCGAGATACCTGCACCGAGAGGTATCGTCAATCCCAATTCGATACCCATATAGCGTTTGTCGATGCCGCTCATCGCGAAGTTGGTAAAGGACGACTGCAAATCGTCGTAGAACGAAATGACTCTCGACTGGTCGTTGATTTTGGTGTAGTAACCCGACAGGCGAGCCTTAATCCACGGCAATCTGAGATGGTAGGTAATATCCGCACCGAACACCTTCTCGGTATCGAGACCGGGCGTTACCTGATTACGTGTACGAGCCGACACGAAAGCATCGCGGAAATGCGGGGCGTTCTGCAAATGGGCGATATTCGCTTCGAGGACGTGCGCTCCGGAGAACTGATAGCGGAAACTACCCTTCACCTTATACGTAAAATAGTTCAGGTGCTTGGAATCGCCATACGAATCGGTCGGGAACAGACCCTTGCGCCACAGACCCTGACGCCACATCGACGAGAAACCCGCCTCGGCACCGAGATTCATGGTAAATCCGCCGACATTATAGTTGTACATCGCCCACAACTGCCCCTGACGGACATGTGCATAATAGTCGTAGCCGATTTTGTCGCCCTCTTTCGCCAAACGCGGATGACCGTATTTTTCGTAGTAATCGAGGTCGTTCTGATAAGCGAGCGTATTCGAACCGAAATCGCGCACAGCGAACTTGTCTATATCGAGCCAGTAACCGCCGCCGAGCAGGTCTTTCACCTTGTCGTAGTATTCGGTGCGATTGACACGCGCCTTGATTCCGCCGGTAATTTTAGAATTGTTCTTGAATACGTGGTCTACCGCCAATGAAATGTTGTAGTCTATCTGGTCGGTATGACGCTCCTCCACGATATTGCTCGAACGCGTCATGGTCGTGCTGTATTTGTCGTTGATGCTGCCCAAACCGCGGTTGATATTTACCAGACCGTCCCAGTCAATCATTCCCGTCCAGTCTTCCGCCGCCTCGTTCATCTTGTTGGCATAGGTTTCGAGCGTAACATCCGTATACTTTTCGTTCGACAGACCGTAGTTGTCGATAATGTTGTTTATATCCTGCATGTCCTGCAAACGGTTGCCGTAGAACGACGGCAGGTAACGGTAGTAGTCCGGACGAGGGTCTGGACCGTCAGCCCATGTCAGAGCCGAATAGCCGTTGAATCCGAAACGCACCGACGTAGCGGCACGCAAACGGGTATTGTCCGAAATCTGATACTCGTAATTGAGCATGATTATCGGTTCGTGGGTGTTGCGGACACGCGAGTTGCGCAACTTGCCGCCCTGATAGCCGACATTCGGGTTATAGTAGTTGCTGCCGAACAGGTCGTATGCCTCCTGCGTCGAAGCCTGCTGCGCGCCACGCTGTGTCGGTGCGCCGAGAACTGTCAATGCGAGATTGTGTCCGCCGCCGAAGTTCTTCTCCGCCGATGCGAAATAGCCGAAACCGTTGTAGTAGACACCGTCCACATAACCGTTATAGCCCTGACGCGTCGAGAACGAGAATCCGTAAGACCATCCGTTGTCGAGCATACCCGAAGCGTAGGTTACCATAGCACGCAGTCTGTACATCGCATTTCCGGTCGAAAGGCTTGCACGGAAGCCCTTGCGCATCTGCGAAGCACGGGCGAGGATATTGGTCGTTCCGGCAATTCCGCCGAGACCCATATCGCCGGATGTAAGACCCGACGTATTTTCCTGATTGCGCGTCGCATCGTTCAGACCCGTCCACAACGACCACGGACCGTAGCCCGTCAGTGCGTCGTTAAAGCGGATGCCGTTCAGATACACATCGGTATACTGCGAATCGTAGCCGCGGACATTGAAACGCATTTCGCTGAATTTGTACGAAGCAATCGAATTGAAAATGTCTTTCGACGCCGACAATGACGAAGGCAGCGACTGCGAATCGCCCGACGAATCGACATCGGTGTCGAGTTCGGCGAACACCGCATCGTCCACACCTCCGGCAGGACGCACGATGTCCGGAACGAGAACGACACTGTTTATGTCCTTCACGATTTTATCGACGCGCACCTTCAACGTCAAAGGTTCGAAGTCCTGAATCTCGAATTTCAGGTCGTAATCGCCTCTCTCTATCCCGTCGAAAACGAAGCGTCCGTCCTTGTCGGATACAGTCTCCAATCCGAGCGAAGGTATGGAGACCTTCACGTTTCCGATGGCATCACGCGAGCCGCGAGATACTACCGTACCCTTAACTCCACCCTCTTGGGCATACGCCGAGAATGCGAAAAGAGCACAAATTAGGAGTAATAGATTTCTCTTCATAGATATTATTTAGTTGTTTGTTTACCTATATAGATATATACGGGGAAGTGGTCGCTGAATCCGTCCTGGAAATTGGTTCCGACGAACGTACGCAGCGGATAACCGCGATACTGTCCCGACTGCTGCACCATATAAGGGCGGCGGAAAATATAGCCGTTGTATTTCGAGCCGTCCGACTTTTTCAGACGCAGTCCCTCCTTGTCGTTCACGAGATTCTCGCTGACAATGATATTGTCGAACAGATTCCACGAATCCTGATAAGCAAGAGTTCCCATACCGGCTTTCAGAACATCGATGAACGGATTGTAGAAATCGCCGGCTTGAAGGTCCTTGACTTTCGCTTTCGCGCCGAGGCAGTCCGGGTCGACGATGCTCTTGTCGGTGGCATCGTCGTTAAGGTCGCCCATAATCACCACTTTCGTAGACGGATTGTTTTTCAGAACCGAGTCCTTAATCATGCGAATCGCGCGACCAGCCGCCTCGCGTTTAGGCGACGAAGCCTCCTTGCCGCCCAGTCGCGACGGCCAGTGCGAAACGAGGAAGAAGAACGGCTCGTCATCTATCGTTCCCCACATCGTAACGAAACCGCGGGTGAGGAAGTTCGGCTGCCCCGGCATCTTGAACGGAATTTCGGCACTGCCCTCCAACTTGAAAATATCGGGACGGTAGAGGAATCCGACATCGATACCTCGACGGTCCGGCGAATCGTAATGCACGATACGGTAGTTGGCGGGAGCGAGTTTCGGAGTCGATACGATATCCTCCAACACGCCGCGCGTTTCGACCTCCGAGACGCCTATTACGGCAGGATAGGTTTTCTGCACGGATGCTATATCGAATAACACGCGCTCCATGTTGTTGAGTTTCTTGTTATACTTTACGGTATTCCACTTGCGGGAGCCGTCAGGAGTAAACTCGTCGTCGCGGGTTTCGGGGTCGTTAATCGTATCGAAGAAGTTTTCGAGGTTGTAGAAAACGACCATATACGGTTTCTGCGCAAATATCGCGAAGAAGACCGATACCATCAGCAGGGTTAAAAATGTTTTTTTCATATATTTTTAATTTTCTTTTAATTCCGTTATCACTGCAATCTTCTCCAAGCCGACGGGTTGCACTGCCGCTTCACCTTGTCGGCTATATCGGGATCGAGCATGTTGAAAAACTCGAAACCGGTCTTTTCTTCGATTTCGCGAACGGGAACGAATGCGTCTGCCGGCATTTCCACATCATATCCCGTATTCTTGTGTTGCAGCCAAACTCCTATCGCCTGCAAATCCGACGCATTGTCGAACGAATCGACCGAACGACCCGTATTTCCCTTAACCGTCCGCAGCAGCACCTTGAAATAGTGCGACGGAATCGGCATACTCTGTCCGCTCGCATCCGTAGTATATTGCGCTATCGACGAGTCGTAAGGACCCTTGAAATATGCTCCGGTAACGACATACAGCGTATCCGGACAAATCTGGTCGCGCACCTTTCCCTCCAAAGACCCCCACAGATTCTGATTGAACCGGTTGAATTGCGGAGTCATGTTGGTCGAATAGAACGTCTGGTTCATCATCGCCTGCGTACACTTGCGGTCGGCGGCAGGAATCTGGTGTCCCCGGTCGTAAGGACCGTTGTAAGAACGGCTCAAATTCGCCTGATACGTGGCTTCGACATCGGGGTCGAAACCGAAATTGCTGTTATTGCGGTTCGCATCCCCCGTCGTATAGCAAGTGTGCAGCGGATAGGCGACCCACAGCGACGCATGTTCGGTCTTGTCGAAGCAGAAAGTATAATTGCGCTTCACCTCGTTTTGCAGAACCGACGTATGGGTACGATATATATAGTTGTCGTTCGGAACATATTTCGGCAACTCGTTCCACGGCTTGTCGTAAGACTCCGGAGCATCGAACACGGTCTGGCGCAGCGGCAGTTCGAAAGTATAGCCGTTATCGAACACGACCGTAATCGTCGCATAACGAATCTCCTCCATATTCTGCGAGAATCTCACCCACTGCATAGCCTCCGTCGCACGCATCGTTTCGGTAACCTCCGTAACCCTGTCGTTCGTCAGCAGACACCAGTCGCCTTCGGAAACCACGCTCGCGGTATATGTCGTGCCAATCGGCGCGTGCAATATCAATCCGCAACTGGTATCGTAACCTTTCGTCACGGAGTTGCAGTTCAGATAGGCATTGGTAACCACAACACGTTCGCCGCCGTCGTCCTTTCCGCAACCGACGGACAGCAACGCGACAGCCATCACCCACAATATCCTATTCAATGCCTTCATAAAATCGATTTCAGTTCTTTTTTCAATCCATTCGCAACCGAAGGGTCGGTCAAAACCCTTCGGTCAATATTACTTACCGTTATTTTTTGTAAACAACAGTGATAGACTCGGCATAGAATGCCGCACGAGTCTTGTTTACCAGTTTGAAATAAGGATACTTGTTACCGGCGAACTCGTAAGATACGGTATGTACATACTGTCCGGAAGCATCGTCCTTAACGCTGGTGTTCGAAGTAGGCGTAACCTCCGTGCCTTCGTAATCGGCTGCATCGGCAGGTTTGTCGCCCATGAATATGCTTACGTTCAACGCCGTTGCGGAATTTGCACGCAAAACCACGATAATCTGCTGAATATCCGTAAGGGATTCGGTATTGGTAATAAAGCCCTGTCTTGCAGCATTGGTAGCATTACCCTGCATCTGAATGGTTCCCTGATAAGCACTGCTTGCAGAAGGACGCTGGATACGAACTCCTGCGAATCCGATACCGTCGGTAGTCCAACGCAGCCACGAAGACGGGTCGGCAACATCTCCGATATACGATTTCGCAATCTCTTCGCCGACCGAAGCCTCGATGGATGCGAGCGAGAATGTTACGCGCTCGGCATCGGCGGAAACGGAAGCGTTCTGCTTCAAGGCGACAGTCTGTTTGAGTTCGCCCTCCGGATATTTCACCGTTACCGTCAGCACGGCATCGATAGCGGTATCGGTCTCGTTAGGACGGGCGATTACCGAAACGGTATTCTTGTCGGCGGATACCACGGTTTCGAACTGGTCGTTATTCGATGTCGTCGCCACGACTTCGTAAGACGGAACGTTCTTAACCGTCAGAACTACCTGCTTGGTCTCGCCGCCAGCAACGAACGTAAGGTTGTCGGTATCGAGTTTGAGCAGCGGGTCGGTCGGCTCTGCGAATGCCGCAACATCGGCTTTCGACATAGGGAACATCTGATACGACGAACTGTAAATCTCCATCACACCGTAGATATTGCCGCGCTCTACGATATATTTCTCGGCTGCGAACTCGGCATTCTTGTTCACACGAATTGTAACCGAAGCACCGCTCGTATTTGTGAGTGTGGTATTCGCATAATTTTCGGACGTGGTGTTCCAGTAACCCTCTGTGGCAGGAGCAACGTCCTTGACACATATATACTGACCTACGTAATTCATCGAGCAAGCCTCGCTGACAGTCAGTTCCGGAACATTCATTTCGACCTTGCTGCCGGTTGCGGTAATCTTAGCACCCGAAACCTCGGGCAGACCGTTGTACGGAACATAGGTAGCCTCGCTCAAATCGATTTCTACCTCCGCACCGACAGGAAGTTCGGTATCGGTATAGTTTACACCGTAGAACAACATTCCCGAATTAGGCTTGCCGGTATTGTCCACAATCGCCAAGGTGTTGTAGAAATTGCCGCCGGTATTGTTTGCCGCCACGTATGCCTTGATAGGACCGTAGCCTTTGAGCGAACCGCCGTTATTGACCGGATTGGTAACGATATAGTCATTCAGACCCTGAATCGACACTCCGCCGCCAATACCCTTCTGACGGACAGTAACGGTCTGCGTTTCGCCGCCGCCCGTTACAGTAATGGTGCCGAGAGTCTGCGACAAATCCTGAGTGGCATCGGCGGTAGCCTTGACAGTAACCACATTCTTGTTGCCGTCGCCCGACTGCGGGTCGACGGTGAATCCTGTTCCGTCCGTTTTCAAAGTCCACTCGCCCATAGACTGAATGGTAATCGTAGCCTCCGAGCCTGCGGTCGCCTCCAAAATCACATCGGTAGACGAAAGAAGCAGTGCTACGTTAGAAAGTTCGAGTACGTCCGAAACGTATACCGGCATAATCTGAACTGCCGAACGGAAATATCCGGACAGAGCCTTGATGATTCCGGTCTTGTCGCTGTTGATAGTATAATTCGCGAACAACGGTGCATACTGCGACTTGCCCATGCTTACGGAGAGCGTAGTGCCTTCGGCATTCTCCAATACAACGGTCTGACGGTCGGCTGCAACCCACGGTTTGCCGTTCCAGTCCGCTGCGGCATGGACATCCTTGACAGCGACATATTGTCCCTGATATTCATTGGTCAAAAGTTCTGCGACGGTGAGTTCCGGAACGACGAGTTCGCGGACATCGCCGGTGCGTGTAACCGTAACGCTCTGCAACTGGCGCAATCCGTAACGGAAGTTGTAGGATGCGTTCTTCAAGCCGGCAACCTTTACGACAGAACCGACAGGATAGTTGGAAATCGAAGACGAATTGAATCCGTAGAGCAGAATAGCAGAGTTCGGATAGCCGGTATTGTCGCCGACAGCAAGCAACTGGTCGATATTGCCGTCTCCATAGTTGGCGAGAACGACAGCCTCGACGGAATCTTCGGTATATCCGAGCGTAGCCGATTCGTTTGCAGTCGCGGAGAGTCCTCCGTGGTTGGTGCGGATAAACTCGACCAGTTTCTCGACCTCGCCCTGAACGTAAGGGGCATCGGAAGAAGACTGCGTAACGGCGAGTTCCGCCTTGTCCCACTTCCAGCCGGTCGATTTCTGATAAACGGTGAACGTAACGGTCGCACGGCGCATGGCGTTGGTCTCGTTCTCCGCAATCGCGATTTTAACCGATGCGTTGCCTGTTCCCGAAGAAGGGAGGGCGACTACCCAACTCTGGTCGCTTTCCACCGTCCAGTACGAATCGGCAGTAACGGCTACATCCATATCCTTACCGAACTTGGCGATGGAAACGGAAGGCGTATCGATGCTTATCGACGGACGCTGACCGGTGAGATCCGACGACTCGTAAATGTACACGTCGCCGTTATCGCATCCCGTCATGGCACTCATCGAAAACAGTGCAATCGAACACGCAAAAACTTTGAAAAGGTTTTTCATGATGTTGATTTTTATTGAATTGTTCATAATAATTTGTTATCTCATTCTCTGTTTCGCTATTAAATCGTCATAAAATAGACACAAATTTAATACATTTTTTCTCGTTTCAAAAGAAACATATAAAATTTTTGGCGAAGTTGCCGAAGATGACACACATATAGCCCATAAACGCAATATGGCGGTATCCTACGAAAGATACCGCCATACCGCATGAATCGATGCGCTATCTGATTCTGTCGAGCGAACGCACGAGCAGTTCGTCGCGGAATATCGCCCGCATGGCGAGTGCGACGAACACTATCGCCACGACAGGCATTATCGCACCGAAGCGAATCGCCGATGCCGGAAATGCAGTCGCCTCCACGACCCGCTCGGCAAGCAGATAGTATATTGTAATAAACGCGATGTCGCCTATTAGCAATACAAGTTCCACGCCGCACAGGCGGATTTGCAACTGTCTGTGCTTGTACAAAAATATCGTTACCAGCGGCAACAGTGCCGACAGCGAAAGCAGAATGCCCATCCAAAGCGCAGATTCCGCATATATACCCTCGCTATCGGAGAGTTCGAATGCCGACAGCGTCAGTTCAGCACCTCCGCCTGTAAAAGATGCTATCGGAGTAAAAATCGCAACGGCAAGCAGCGCCGCTGAGACGAGCAGGTATAAGGATTGTATTCTCTGTATCATATCTTCTTATCTATCAAATATTTGTTTCTGTCACTCGAATTGCGGTTGGTCAGTTCGCCGATAAATCCTGCAAGGAACAATTGAACGCCGAGAATTATCGCCAGTATCGCCAGATAGAACAGCGGCTGGTCGGTTACCGCACGCAGCGGCATGTCGTTCAACTGCTTGTACAACTTGTCGGCGATTATCCACACGGTCGTGAACCCTCCGATAAGGAACATCAGCGTGCCGAGCCCGCCGAAGAAATACATGGGCGAACGCCCGAAATGCGACATGAAGGTAACGGTAATCAAATCGAGATACCCTTTGAGCATCCGCTCCATGCCGAATTTCGACACGCCGTACTTTCGCGCCTGATGATGCACCACCTTTTCGCCGATACGACCGAATCCGGCATATTTGGCGAGAATCGGGATGTACCGGTGCATTTCGCCGTAAACCTCAATCGACTTGACGACATTGCGGCGATAACATTTCAGACCGCAGTTGAAATCGTGCAGACGGATTCCCGATACGCATCGCGCAGTCCAGTTGAAGAATTTGCTCGGCAGGCGTTTCGACAGAGGGTCGAAACGGTGCTTTTTCCATCCCGACACGAGGTCGAAACCGTCGTCCACAATCATTCGGCGCATTGCGGGAATCTCGTCGGGCGAATCCTGCAAATCGGCATCCATAGTAAATACGACTTCGCCTTCGGCAGCCTCGAATCCGCAGTAAAGAGCGGCGGACTTGCCGTAATTGCGCATAAAACGTATCGCCCGCAGGTTTTCGGGAAACTCCTCCTTCAATCGGCAAACGATGCTCCACGAATCGTCGGACGAGCCGTCATCCACCATAATGACCTCGTATGACAAAGAGTTTTCGCGGCACACGCGGTCAATCCATGCCATAAGTTCGGGCAGCGACTCCTGCTCGTTATAGAGAGGTACGACGACCGATATGTCGAAATTATTCCGCATCGCCCACGTTGTCGCCAAACAGTTTCGGCGCGCGCTTTATCACGGCGGCGATAACCAGTCCGAGGAAAAATCCGGAGAACAGATACGACCATGCACCCGAAAAGACGGTTTTTATGAGCGACGGTTCGGACTGCGACTCCAACTGCGAGAACAACTGTTCGTACACGCTCTCCATCGAAGCCGGAATCTGGCTCGATGCGAGGACGTTCTGCATCATCTGCATGTAACCGGCGATATAGTTGTCATAGCCTATCGCGAAATGCCGGAACAGATATCCGCCCGATGCGACGATGACGCCCGCCAGCACGGCAACCGAAACGACATATCCCAGACCTTCGCCGAAAGAGAAATATTTGGGGTCGCGGCGACTCTCGTACACGGCGAGCGAATAATTCTTGGCGAACCGGTACAGCAGCCAGATGTACACGACAGTAACAGCGATTGACTCAACCCCGACAAACGACATCCAGCCGAAAGTTCCGCCGTAAATCATCGCGGACTGTTCCACAAGATTCGATGCCAGCATCAGTACACCCAAAATCGCACCTTTGGAGAGTACCTCGTTTCCGAAATTTACATTTTCCATAATCATTATGATTTGTTAAAATCAAGTCTTTACAAAGATAGTGCAACGTATTGCATCCGACAGACCCCGCAACGCCGGCACCTATCTTTCGTCATGTTTTACGGCAACAAATATACGAATAAGCGAGCGCAATGCCAAATTTATTTGAGCATTGCCGAGCGAGAGTATATTGGGCGTAGCCAAATTACGAATAAGCGAGTGGAAAAGCAAAAGTTATTTTGATTTTCCTGATTTCCTCATAGACCTTAAAGTCTTTAAGGTCGTTAAGGACTTTAAAGACCTTATCCCCTACTACCGAATATTCCGTCGCGCAAGTTCAGCGGAGTATCGGCGCGAATTCTCGTTGTGTTCCCTCAATGTCCGCGCAAAATTGTGTCTGCCGTCGAACTCGGGACGCGCACAGAAATAGAGATAGTCGCTCTTTTCATAATCGAGAACCGCATCTATCGCCGCAATACTCGGAATGCAGATAGGTCCCGGCGGCAATCCGCGATGACGGTAGGTATTGTACGGCGAATCATAGCGCAGATGCTCGTTCAACACACGCCGCAGGTCGAACCGCCCCATGGCGAATTTCACCGTAGGACATGCCTGCAACGGGATTCCGCGGCGCAGCCGATTCATGTAAACACCGGCGATTTTCGGCATCTCGTCGCGCATCTTGGTCTCCTCGTAAACTATCGAAGCGAGCGTCATAACTTCATAACGCGACAGTCCGGTACGCGCGAGTTTCGCATCGCGTCCGGCAGCCCAGAACCGGTCGTATTCGCTTTTCAGCCGTCGTAACAGCCGCTCCGGTGCGACCGTCCAATATACTTCATACGTATTAGGAACGAACATCGCCATCAGACTGTCTTCGGCGAAGCCCAACTCCCCGCGCAACGCCTTGTCGTTCATCGCAGCAAGCACAGATGCCGAATCCGCTTCGATTTGCGACGCGATTTTTCCGGCGAGTTGCTCGGGCGTCCGCGCATTTCCTATGACTATCCGCACGGGCGTCTGCTCGCCGAGTTTAATCATTCGCGCGACATCAATCACGCTCATGCCGTCTTTCAGCACATAACGACCGTGCCGAAACCGGTTTTCGAGATTGATGCGCCGTGCGTAAACATCGAAAGCCCGACGATGCGAGATATGCTCCGCGATTTCTGTCCGCAAATTCGCATATGATACGGTATCATATATATATAATGTATACTCCTCTTTTACGCAATTCCCGTAAAACGCATTGCGCGCAAACAACAGTCCTGCAAGAGCGATTGTAACGGCGGCAAACGCCACCGACAAAACAATCCTATATTTTTTCATCGATTCGTTCCTAAAATTTCATTTCCGACAGCCTTCGGTCTACCGATGACAAATATACGAATAAGCGAGGGGAAAAGCAAAAGTTATTTTGATTTTCCCGAGCGGGAGTATATTGGGCAAAGCCAAATTACGAATAAGCGATAGTTGCCGAAAATAAATCAGAGCATATTTTTTGCAGAAACGCAAAATATTTATACTTTTGCAGTCGGGTAAGTCTTATACGACCAGCTCCCGCAGAACTCCCCCAGGCGAGGAATCGAGCAAGGGTATGCGGTCGTAGCGGTGCGATATAAGTCGCTTACCCTTTTTTGTTTTCCGCGCAGCGAGGTAAAGTCGTTAAGGACTTTAATGACCTTAAAGTCTTTAATAGCGCATACAAGCATCCTATCCCACCTATATTTTCGCAAATTTTCGCCGTAAAAGTCGGATTTTTCCGATTTATTCATATATTTGCACCCCGTTAACCATTATATATTTTTTATGGAAAATGAGAAAAATTCTTGCTTTGTTGGTAGCGATTCCATGCTACTTCTGTACCTACTCACAAGAGGCTGAGTCTTTGGGCAATACACCCGAACTGACTATCATTCCTCGTTTCGACGTCAATCCTTATATTCCGGTCGGCAATAAGGGTAACGGAGGCGTCGATTTCAGCAACTCCTCTATCTACACGGTATTCGAAGGGAATATCGGCGAGTACTTCTCCTATTCGATGTGCAATCACTGGCTCTCGACCGACCCGAAATCTCTCTACAAAAACTCATTCCGTTCCGATGACAACAACTGGGTCGATTGGCTGACGCTGTCGTACTCTGCGGGCAATTTTACGTTTTCGCTCGGCAAGGACATGATGGCTATCGGAGGTTATGAACTCGATGCAATGGATGTCGATTCGCACATCAATCTCAGTTCCGGTTTCTGGAACAACATCGCGATATATCAGTGGGGCGGTAAAATCGAATACACCCCTACCGAATCGTCCACGCTGGCTTTCCATTTCACCACGTCGCCTTTCGCCGAACGACCGTTCGCGGGTAAACTCTTTACCTATTCGCTCTATTGGAGCGGCGAATACGGCTGTTTCTCGCCGATATGGTCGGCAAACTTCATGGAATACGAACGGGGACGTTTCATATCCATAATATCGCTCGGCAACAGGTTCGACATAGGCGATTTCGCGATAGAACTCGACTATATGAACAGGGCATCATCCGCCAAACGGTTTTTCGACCAGGAGATGTCGCTCATAGGCAAATTGTCGTACAACCTGAAAGACAAGGCAGAATTTTTCATAAAAGGCGGATACGAATTCCGGCACGGCGAAGAAGACCTGTTCGGATGCGGCGACGATTGGGAAATCGACGGAAGCATAGTCCCGACAGGCATCATGCGGCGAAAGGATTATGCATTCTACGGCGCAGGCATACACTACTATCCGCTCCGCAACAGTCGGGACCTGCGCATACATGCCATCGTCGCTGCGAACAACTATTCGAACGACGTATCGCTGACGCTCGGCGCAACATACTATTTCAACCTGACGCGAACCGTATTGCGTCATCGCAGAAAATAGCGTAAACGGATTGTCAATAAATAATTTTCAACCGGCAATGGGTAACAACGAATCAATAATCAAAATCGAGCATCTTTCGAAATCGTTCGGCGACAAGAAGGTACTCAACGACATAAACCTCGAAATCAAACGCGGCGAATTCATAACCTTCCTCGGACCGTCGGGCTGCGGCAAAACCACGCTTCTGCGACTGCTCGCCGGATTCAACCGCGCCGACGAAGGCTCGATAACGATGGAGGGCAACGAAATATCGGAAGTTCCGCCGCACCTCCGTCCGCTCAATACGGTATTCCAGCGTTACGCGCTGTTTCCGCATCTGGACGTGTACGACAACATCGCATTCGGATTGAAACTGAAAAAGGTTCCGTCGGACGAAATCGACAAGCGCGTGCGCAAGGTATTGAAGATGGTAAGCATGACCGACTATGAAGACCGCGACGTAAATTCGCTGTCGGGAGGTCAGCAGCAGCGTGTCGCTATCGCGCGGGCAATCGTCAATCAGCCGAAAGTGCTGCTTCTCGACGAGCCGCTGGCGGCACTCGACCTGAAAATGCGCAAGGACATGCAGATGGAGTTGAAGGAGATGCACAAGACACTGGGCATAACTTTCATCTACGTAACGCACGACCAGGAGGAGGCACTGACACTCAGCGACACCATCGTCGTCATGAGCGAGGGCAAAATCCAGCAGATAGGTTCGCCAACGGACATCTACAACGAGCCGACCAACTCGTTCGTAGCCGATTTCATCGGCGAGAGCAACATTCTGAACGGTACGATGATAAAAGACCGCGAGGTTTCGTTCATCGGACACACGTTCGAGTGCGTGGACGAGGGATTCGGCGAACATGCTGAGGTGGACGTCGTGATACGTCCGGAGGACATCTACATCATAGCAAATGCCGAGAACGCCAAATTCACGGGCGTCGTCAAGTCATGCATATTCAAGGGCGTACATTACGAAATGTTCGTCGATACAGACAAGGGATTCGAACTGATGATTCAGGACTACAATCCGTTCGAGGTAGGCTCAACGGTCGGAATGTTCATCAAGCCGTCGGACATCCACGTGATGAAAAAGGAGCGTACCTGCAATACGTTCGACGGCGTTATGGTATCGCCGACCCGCGTCGAGATGCTCGGTGCGGAGTTCGACTGTCCGGAATGCGGCATGCAGGCGGGCGACGAAGTCCGTGTACGCGTCGATTTCGACAAGGTGGAACTGCTCGACAACAAGGAGGACGGCACGCTTACGGGCGAAGTCCATTTCATACTGTACAAGGGCAACCACTATCATCTGACGGTCGTAACCGATGACGGCGACAACCTCTATGTCGATACCGACGACATCTGGGACAACTGCGACCTCGTCGGAATCTCGATAGCACCGGAGAACATGCGTATCACCAAACGTGTCTAATTGCGGCGGAAATGAACAGACTGTTGAAAATATCGACCAGAAGGTCGAATTGGGCGATACCCTATTTCATCTTTCTGATGATATTCGTGGTGCTGCCGCTCGTGCTGATTTTCATATACGCATTCAAGGACAACGCGGGCAATTTCACGTTTCAGAATTTCGTGAAATTCGCCACGCAGCCCGAAGCGGTAAACACGTTCATCTACTCCATCGGAATCGCACTCATCACGACCGTTCTTTGCATCCTGCTGGGCTATCCTGCCGCTTATATCCTGAGCGACAAGAGCCTTAACAGGTCGCAGATAACCGTCGTACTGTTCATCCTGCCGATGTGGATAAACATCCTCGTGCGCACGCTCGCTACGGTGGCTCTGTTCGACTTCGTGCATATTCCGCTCGGCGAAGGCGCGCTGATATTCGGAATGGTCTACAACTTCCTGCCGTTCATGATATACCCTATCTACAACACGATGCAGAAGATGGACCACTCGCTGATAGAGGCGGCAGAAGACCTCGGGGCGACATCGGGCAAAGTGTTCTGGAAAGTCATTATGCCTCTGTCGATGCCGGGTGTGATGAGCGGAATCATGATGGTCTTCATGCCGACGATTTCGACATTCGCCATCGCCGAACTGCTGACGATGAACAACGTGAAACTCTTCGGTACGACGATTCAGGAGAACATCAATAACGGAATGTGGAACTACGGTGCGGCTCTGTCGCTAATCATGCTGATAATAATAGGCGCAACGAGCATTTTCTCGGACGGCAGCGACACCGAATCGGATAATGAGGGAGGATTGATATGATGAAGAAGTTTTTCGCACAATCGTATCTGTGGCTGCTGCTGGCGATGCTCTATGCGCCGATACTCATCATTGCCATATTCTCGTTCACCGAAGCCAAGGTTTTGGGCAACTGGACCGGATTCTCGACCAATCTATACACGTCGCTCTTTTCGGGCGGAGTGCGGCACTCGCTTGTCGATGCCATAGAGAATACATTCACGATAGCCCTGATTGCCGCCGCGGTTTCGACGCTGCTGGGCAGCATCGCGGCAATCGGCATATTCAACATGCACGGTCGCAAGCGTCAGGCAATCACGTTTCTGAACAACATCCCGATGCTCAATCCTGACATCATAACCGGTATCTCGCTGTTCCTGCTATTCGTAAGCCTCGGCATAACGCAGGGATATATGACGGTCGTTCTCGCGCATATCGCATTCTGCACGCCTTACGTCGTGTTGAGCGTAATGCCGCGACTGCGACAGATGAATCCTAACATCTACGAAGCGGCCCTCGATTTGGGGGCGACGCCGTTTCAGGCACTCCGCAAAGTCATCATGCCGGAGATTCGGTCGGGCATGATTTCGGGATTCATCCTCTCGTTCACGCTTTCGATAGACGACTTCGCCGTTACGATATTCACCATCGGAAATCAGGGATTGGAGACGCTTTCGACATTCATCTATGCGGACGCCCGCAAGGGAGGTCTTACGCCCGAACTGCGACCGCTTTCGACAATCATTTTCGCCACGGTATTGCTGCTGCTCGTAATCATCAACATCCGTGCGCAGCGTAACGCCAAAAAACAACAAACGACAAATTAAAAATCGAGAAATGAGGAAATTCATCAACATCGTATTCGCATCGGCAATCGCGCTGATGACATTCGCAGGCTGTGCAAAGGAGGACAACCGCGAAAACATTCTGAAAATATACAACTGGGCGGACTACATCGACGAAGACGTCCTTACCGAGTTCAAGGACTGGTACAAGGAGCAGACCGGCGAAGACGTTACGATAATCTACCAACTGTTCGACATCAACGAAATCATGCTCGCCAAAATCGAGCGCGGACACGAGGATTTCGACGTCGTATGCCCGTCGGACTATATTATCGAGCGAATGCTGCGCAACGACCTGCTGCTACCTATCGACCGTGATTTCGGCGACACGCCGAACTATATCGACGGCAATCTGTCGCCTTACATCGTCGATTGCTTCAACAAAATCGACGGACACGGCAAGAATGCCAACGACTACTCGGTCGGCTACATGTGGGGAACGACCGGCATACTCTACAACACCAAATACGTAACCGAGGAGGAGGCTTCGACATGGTCGATTCTCCAAAACGAGAAATTCGCCGGCAAGATATTCGTCAAGGACGCATTCCGCGACGTCTACGGTCCTATCCTCGTCTATCTCAAACAGAACGAAATCGCATCCGGCAAGGTTACGCTCGACGAACTGATGTACGACTCGTCGGACGAATCCATTGCACTTGTCGAAAACTACCTGAAAGATGCGAAGAAGTATATCGCCGGCTGGGAGGCGGATTTCGGCAAGGAGATGATGACCAAAGAGAAGGCATACGTCAATCTGACATGGAGCGGCGATGCGGTATGGGCAATCGAGGAGGCTGCCGCAGTAGGCGTTTCGCTCGACTATGTGGTGCCGAACGAGGGCAGCAACGTATGGTTCGACGGCTGGGTAATCCCTAAATATGCCAAAAATGTCAAGGCGGCGAAATATTTCATCAATTTCATGTGCCGTCCCGACATCGCAATCCGCAACATGGATGCTATCGGTTATGTAAGTGCGGTAGGCGCACCTGAGGTTCTCGAAAACCGCATCGACGACTCGCTCGACGAAACGTCCGACGTAAGTTACTTCTTCGGCGAGGGTGCCGACAGCGTGAAAATCGACCGAGTACAGTACCCGTCCGCCGAGGTCATCGCCCGCTGCGCCATGATGCACGATTCGGGCAACCGCACCGAACAGATGCTCGAAATGTGGTCGCGCGTCAAGGGCGACAACATCAACACGGGAATCATTATCATCTGTGCCTGCGCCCTTATCGGACTGCTCGCCCTTGCATTCGCAAGACGCAGCAAACGTTCGAAGAAACGCCGCTCGAAGAGATAGGAACCGCAAACAACGAAACAGTTACAAAGTCCTTAAAGTCTTCAATGTCTTTAAGGACTTTTTTATTACATCAGAAAGAGAATCATGCACTGCGCGAAGACCACGCGCAGGAACATCACCAGAGGATATACCGTCGCATAACTGATTGCAGGCATGTCGCTGCCGGCGATATTGTTGGCGTATGCGAGCGAAATGGGATTGGTCATGCTGCCCGACAGCACGCCCATAAGCGTATAGAAATCCATGCGGTAGACAAGACGTGCATATACTCCCACCAATATTACCGGAATCATCGCAATCAACGTCGCATAAATCATCCACACATAGCCGCCGTCCACGACCGCTTCGACGAATCCGTTGCCAGACGCAAGACCGACGGCGGCAAGGAACATGGCGAGTCCGACCTCACGGAGCATCAGATTCGCGCTCAACGTCGTATAGGTTATCAAGTGCCAGTGCGTGCCGAAGCGACCGATTAGAATAGCCATTATCATCGGTCCGGCGGCAAGCCCGAGTTTTACCGGCTGCGGGATATTGAACAGCGGAATCGAACCGACCAGCACTCCGAGTGCTATTCCGAGAAAAATCGTCAGGATATGCGGCTCATGCAGTTTTTTCAGCGAATTTCCTAGCAGGTCGGCGACCTTGTTTATCGCATCCTCCGAGCCGACGACCATCACCTTGTCGCCCAACTGCAACTCCATTCCCTGATGCGGGATTATATCGACTCCCGAACGGTTCACGCGGGTAATGTTGATACCGTATTTGGTGCGCAGGCGAAGGTCTACGAAGCGTTTTCCGTTGATTTCGGGACGGGTGATTACAATGCGCCGCGAAACCAGTTTGCCGTCGAACTCGCCCCACTCCGCTTCGAGCATGTCGACCTCCTGACCGAGGAACGTCAATATAGCCTGTTTGTCCTCGGGATTGCTGACGACGAAAATCTTGTCGCCGCGATAGATTTTACTGTCCGAATCGGCGACGAAAGCCTTGTTGCCGTCGTGCGAGATACGCGATATCACGAACGGGCGGTTAATCAGCGAACGGATTGTTCCGACCGTCTGCCCGCCGATACGGTCGTTGGTAATCTCGATAGAGTATTTCGCCGCGAACTTGTTCTCGCCGCTCATGGCACGCAACGCCTCGTTCTCCTTTTCGTAATCGACTTTCAGCACGAAGCGCAGAATCACGAAAGCGATTATCACCGCGACGATACCGAACGGATACGACACGGCGAAACTCATCGGAATAGACTGGTCGTTGATTCCCGTAACGTCGATGTACGCCTGCTGCGCCGCACCCATGGCAGGCGTATTGGCGACGGCACCTGTAAACACTCCGACCATAGTCTGCAACGGAATGCCGCTGAACAGATGGAACACGTATGTACATACCATGCCGAGCAGCATTACGAGCAGCGAAATCCAAATCAGTCTGATTCCGCCCTCACGCAGCGACGAAAAGAAACCGGGTCCTATTTGCAGACCTATCGAAAAGACGAACAGCGTCAATCCGAAATCGCGGGCGAAAACCAGCGTTTCCGAATCGAGGAACATGCCGAAATGGCTTGCCGCGATACCAGCGAAAAGAATCCATGTGGGACCCAGCGACACTCCGCACACCTTGATTTTGCTCAGTGCCGCACCTACGGTAATGACTATCGCCAAAACGAATATCGAATGGGCTACACCCTCTCCGAAAAACATCGATTGAATAAAATCCATAACTTCCATTATGCCTATCGACGGTGCGGCGTCAGGCAATCGCCCGCCCGCTTTTTTCTCCGCTCGGCAATCCCAATACGCTAATACTGCGCCGAATCCGCACGCGCCGATATGTTTCAGGCGGCAAATATATAAATTAAGAGTGACAAAACTGTTTTACCTGCCGAATATTTTACTATCTTTGTGAAGTCAAACCCTTCCGTACTATGAATAAAGTCAATATCGAACGCTCGCACCGCATGGACGGTACAGGCGAGTATTATTTTTCGAGACGTCTGCGCGAAATCTCCGAAATCGAGGCTTCGACAGGACGTCAAATCATCAAACTCGCAATGGGCAGCCCCGACCTTCCGCCGGCACAGGCGGTAATCGACCGTCTGTCGAAAGAGGCGCAGCGTCCGGACGTTCACAAATATATGCCGTTCAACGGCACGCCGCTTCTGCGCAAGGCTTTCGCCGACTGGTACAAACGCTGGTACGGCGTCGAACTCGACTACAACGGCGAGGTTCTGCCGCTCATCGGCTCGAAAGAGGGAATCATGCACATCTGCATGACGTTCCTCAACAAGGGCGACAAGGTACTCGTTCCTAACCCCGGCTATCCGACATACAGCGCAGCCGTAAGGCTCTCGGGCGGCGTCATGCAGCCATACGCGCTCAACAAGGAGAACGGATTCCTGCCAGATTTCGATGCAATCGAGAAAGAGGGTGTCGAGGGCGTAAAAATCATGCTCGTGAACTACCCCAACATGCCGACGGGACAGGTGCCGACCGAAGATTTGTTCAAGAAGATAATCGCATTCGGAGCGAAGCACAACATACTGATTATCCACGACAACCCTTACAGTTTCATCCGCAACGGCAGCAAGCCGATAAGCATAATGGCTGTAGAGGGTGCGAAAGACGTTGCGATGGAGATGAACTCGCTGTCGAAGGGACACTCCATGGCTGGCTGGCGCGTCGGCGTAATCGTCGGCAAGAAGGAGTGGATAGACTCGATTCTGTCGTTCAAGAGCAACATGGACACCGGTATGTTCTACCCGATTCAGGCTGCGGCGGAAACCGCTCTGTCGCTCGGCAACGAATGGTTCGACGAACTCAACGCGATATACTACGAACGAGAGAAAGAGGGTTACGCCCTACTCGACGCACTCGGCTGCAAATACCGTCCTCATCAGGCGGGCTTGTTCATCTGGGCAGAAATTCCGGAGGATTACGAGGGCGACTGCTTCTCATTCTCGGACGAGGTACTGGAAAAATGTGACGTGTTCCTGACCCCCGGCGGAATTTTCGGCAGCGAGGGACGCAGATACGTCCGCATCACGCTGTGCTGTCCGGCGGAACTGCTGCGACGTGCGACCGAAAACGTCAAGGCTCGTCTGCACGCATAGAGGCACCCGCTTTTAGCGTAAAATAAAAGGCTCAATCTTTGGCGATTGGGCTTTTTTTATTATCTTTGGATGTTTTTACGCATCTACGAATGCGCAAAAAACTGACAAGACAATAAAACCATTAAAAACCAACTATATGAAAGGCATTGTACTCGCCGGAGGAAGCGGCACGCGGTTATATCCCATAACCAAAGGCGTCAGCAAACAACTGCTGCCGATATACGACAAACCGATGGTTTACTATCCGATTTCGGTACTGATGCTCGCCGGAATCCGCGATATACTGATAATATCCACACCGGATGACCTGCCGTCGTTCCGCCGTCTGCTCGGCGACGGTTCGGAATTCGGAGTGCGGCTGTCTTATGCCGAACAGCCGTCGCCGGACGGACTCGCGCAGGCATTCATCATCGGAGAAGAGTTCATCGGCGACGATTCGGTATGCCTGGTACTCGGCGACAATATATTTCAGGGAGCCGGTCTTGCCGAACTGCTTTCCGACGCGGTCAAGACCGCCGAAGTCGAAAACAAGGCGACCGTATTCGGCTACTGGGTGGACGACCCCGAGCGTTACGGCGTGGCGGAGTTCGACCGGAACGGCAACTGCCTCTCGATAGAGGAGAAGCCGAAAGAACCCAAATCCAACTATGCGGTCGTAGGTCTGTATTTCTATCCGAACAGCGTGGTGGAGATAGCGAAGCACATCAAGCCGTCGGCACGCGGCGAATTGGAGATAACGACCGTAAATCAGGAGTATCTCGCGAAAAAGGATTTGAAGGTCAAAATCTTCAAGCGCGGGTTCGCATGGCTCGACACCGGCACCCACGATTCGCTGGCTGACGCTTCGATATTCGTCGAGATGATAGAGAAACGGCAGGGGCTGAAAATCGCATGTCTCGAAGAAATCGCTTTCGACAAGGGCTGGATTACAAAAGATATGTTACGCAAGGTAGCCGAGCCGATGGCGAAGAACCAGTACGGACAATACCTGCTCAAAATAGCAAACAATTCGCAACAATGGAAGTAATAAAGACAGAAATAGAAGGTGTCGTAATCATCGAGCCGAAGATATTCGGCGACGAGCGCGGATACTTCTTCGAAAGTTTCAACGCCGCCGAGTTCGCCCGTAAGGTCGGAGTGAACACCGTGTTCGTGCAGGACAACGAATCGAAATCGAAATACGGAGTTCTGCGCGGACTGCATTTCCAGAAAGGAGAGTTCGCACAGTCGAAACTCGTGCGCGTGGTCGAAGGTCGCGTAATCGACGTAGCCGTCGATATCCGCCGCGGTTCGCCGACATTCGGCAAACACGTAGCCGTCGAACTGTCGAAGGAGAACAAACGCCAACTGTTCATCCCGCGCGGGTTCGCACACGGATTCGCCGTATTGAGCGAGGAGGCGGTATTCCAATACAAATGCGACAACCTCTACGCTCCCGACCATGAGGGAGCCATTGCATGGAACGACCCGAAAATAGGCATCGACTGGCAGATACGTCCGAAAGACGCCATATTGTCGGAGAAAGACAAAAAACATCCGACGCTCGACGAAGCGGAGGAGTTGTTCGACTATAATACGGACTATTATGCTTAATATTCTTATAACCGGTTCCAACGGACAGTTGGGCAACGAAATGCAGCGTCTCGGCGCGACGTCCGCCAACAATTACATCTACACGGATGTCGCCGACCTCGACATTACGGACAAGGAGGCAGTGGAACGCTATGTGTCAAAAGTTGACACAGACATAATCGTGAACTGCGCCGCATACACCAATGTGGACAAGGCGGAAGACGACCTCGCGACGGCAAGAAAGATAAACTGCGACGCGGTACGCAACCTCGCCGAAGCGGCGAAAGCGCACAACGCAACGTTGATACACGTTTCGACGGACTACGTCTTCGACGGAATGAGCAACATTCCGTTGCGCGAGGACGACCCGACATCGCCTACCGGAGTTTACGGAATAACGAAACTCGAAGGCGAGCAGGCGATAGCGGAGAGCGGATGCAAGGCGTTGATTTTCCGCACGGCATGGCTCTATTCGGAGTTCGGCAACAACTTCGTGAAGACCATGATGCGTCTGACATCCGAGCGCAAGAACCTGAACGTCGTATTCGACCAGGTCGGAACTCCGACATACGCGGGAGATTTGGCAAGAACTATATTCGACATCATCGAAAGCGGGAAATACGCCGGAAACGAAGGCATCTACCACTTCTCGAACGAGGGAGTCTGCTCGTGGTACGATTTCGCATGCGCGATAGCGGAACTGGCAGGCAACACGGATTGCGCCATCGCACCGTGCCACTCCGACGAATTTCCGTCGAAAGTCAAACGACCGAACTACTCGGTACTCGACAAGACGAAAGTAAAACGCACATTCGGAATCGCTATACCGCATTGGAGCAAATCGCTGGAAAAGTGCATGGAAACATTGAAATCGAAACAATAATTACGATATGGAATTCAAACGCAACATACTCATAACCGGCGGTGCGGGCTTTATCGGTTCGCACGTCGTGCGACTTTTCGTGAACAAATATCCGGATTATCGCATCGTCAATCTCGACAAACTCACGTATGCCGGCAATCTCGCGAATCTAAAAGACATCGAGCAGAAACCGAACTACGTTTTCGAGCGTGCCGACATCTGCGATTTCGATACGGTATGCGAACTCTTCGCCAAATACGACATCGACGGAGTGATTCATCTCGCCGCCGAAAGCCATGTAGACCGTTCGATAAAAGACCCGTTCACGTTCGCCAAGACCAATGTTCTCGGAACGTTGTCGCTCTTGCAGGCGGCACGGCTCTACTGGGAGGCGAAACCGGAACGTTACGAGGGCAAACGTTTCTACCATATCTCGACCGACGAGGTTTACGGAGCGTTGGAACTGACCCGTCCGGAGGGCGTACACTCCGACATCAGCGCACATGAGGTCTACGGCGACGAATTCTTCACCGAAACGACCAAGTACAATCCGCATTCGCCGTATTCGGCATCCAAGGCATCGTCCGACCACTTCGTCCGTGCGTTCCACGACACCTACGGCATGCCGACCGTCATAACCAACTGTTCGAACAACTACGGACCGTACCAATTCCCCGAGAAACTGATTCCGCTGTTCATCAACAACATCCGTCACGGCAAGGCGTTGCCGGTATACGGCAAGGGCGAGAATGTCCGCGACTGGCTTTACGTGGAAGACCACGCAAGGGCAATCGACACGATATTCCACAACGGCAAAGTCGCCGACACATACAACATCGGCGGATTCAACGAGTGGAAGAACATCGACCTTATCCGCGTAATCATCAAGACGGTAGACCGTCTGCTCGGCAATCCGGAGGGGACATCGGAGTATCTCATCACGTTCGTAACCGACCGTGCGGGACACGACATGCGCTACGCAATCGACTCGACGAAACTCAAAAACGAACTCGGCTGGGAGCCGTCGCTCCAATTCGAGGAGGGCATCGAAAAGACTGTACGCTGGTATCTCGACAATCAGGAGTGGATGGACAACATCACCTCCGGCGAGTACGAACGTTACTACGACGACATGTACGCCAACAGATAGTCAGCCGAATATCAATGCAAGCAACGGCAAATGGACATAAAGCGTAATTTCATATACAATGTAATCCTGACACTGTCGACATACGTCGTCAATCTCATTCTGTTCCCGTACATCACGCGCGTATTGGGGGTGGAACAGTTCGGCGTAATCGGATTCGCCAGACAGACGGTGGACTTTTTCATACTGTTTGCGATGCTGGGAATCGGAATCGTCGGGGTTCGCGAGATAGCCGTGTGCGGCGACGACATAAAACGTCGGACGCAGGTATTCTCGTCGCTGGTTACATTGTCCGTAATAACTACGCTCGTAGCCTCCGTCGTCTACGTAGGTACAATCTTCGCCGTACCGAAAATGCACGACAATCTGCCGCTGATGCTCGTCGGACTGTCGCGTCTGATATTCAACACACTGTTGTTCGAATGGTTTTTCCGCGGAATCGAACATTTCCGGTACATATCGCTGTGCTCCATATCCATCAAAATAATATACATAATATCGGTATTCGCATTCGTGCATAACAGCGACGACTGTATAGTATATTTCGCACTCACAAGCGGAACGGTAGTCCTGAATGCGCTGGTAAATATCGTATATATCCGAAAATGGGTAAGTTTCTCGTTCGCCGACATACGTATAAAAAATTACATAAGCCCGATACTGCGTACCGGTTCCTACATGATAATTACATCGATGTATACCACGTTCAACGTAATATATCTCGGAATCGTAAACACGGACGCCGAAGTCGGCTATTATTTCGCGGCGACAAAAATCTATACAATCATTCTCGGCATCTATACGGCATTCTCCAATGTCATGTTCCCGCGAATGTCGCAACTGATAGCGCAGCACGACAATAAGAGCATAAAACACAATCTGGACATATCGTTCGACATATTGCTGATGTTCGCATACCCCATTATCGCATTCTGCATCATTATGGGACCGGAACTGATAACGCTTTTGTCGGGCGACGGCTACGAAGGTGCGATTGTACCGATGCAAATCATCATCGTTCTGCTTCTGGTCGTCGGAATCTGCCAAATCATAGTAATGCAAATCGTCATACCTCGCAACGAAGACAATACGCTGCTTAAAGCATCGATAATGGGCGCATGCGTCGGCATCGTATGCAACATAATCTTCGTCAAAGAACTCGGTGCCATAGGCTCAGCGATAGTTCTGCTCGTTTCGGAGTTCTCGGTATTCGCATTCTATGCGACCTATCTGCACAAATCGCATATTTTCGATATTCCGTACCGGAAAATCGTCAAGCATGCCGCAGTCGGAATACCGTATGTCATTATATGCCTCGGTTGCAGCGTGGCGGACGTACATATAGTATGGCGTCTCGCGACGTCGGCAGTATTGTGCATAGGATATTTCGTCGTATTGCATCTGTTCATATTGAAAACTCCGGTAGCATACCGGTTAATCGGAATCGAGAGGTAATGTTGCAGGTATCAATCATAATAGTAACGTACAATACGCTCGGCATCACCCGTCAGTGTATCGATTCCATATACGGACATACGGAAGGCGTCGATTTCGAGGTAATCGTCATAGACAACGCCTCGTCGGACGGAACCCGGCAGGTGCTGGAAAACGATTCGCGAATCAGATACATATACAGCAGTGAAAATCTCGGATTCGGACGCGCGAACAACCTCGGAATGCAGAAAGCAAATGGGAAATACCTCTTCCTGCTCAATTCGGACACGCTCCTGCTGAACAACGCGGTAAAGATATTGTACGAAGCAGCAGAATCCTACACCGGCAAACTCGGCGTAATGGGAACGATTCTGCTCGACAGCCGGCAGCAGCCGACGCATTCGTTCGGCAGGTTCATTACGATATGCAATTCGCTGTCCGACCCGTTCGAAAGGATGTATCGCAGACTGACGCACAAAAAATCAGAAATATACAATCCGGAAATACCCGAATCTCCGATAAAGGTCGAATACGTTTCCGGAGCGGACATGTTTCTGCCAAAATCGGTATTCGAGATTACGGGAGGATTCGATTCGGATTTTTTCATGTATGCGGAAGATGTGGAGTGGCAATACCGAATAGCGAAAGCGGGTTACGACCGCGTAATCATTCCGGAACCGCGCATAATACACCTCGAAGGAGCGAGCGACGCTTCGACGCGCAGAGAGTGGAGTTATACGAGGTTGTACAATGCGATGAGCAGCCGCATGATTTATATTAGGAAGCACTACTCCCGCGCAGCGTATACGGCATTCCGTATCGCATACGCGGCAGTGCGCATTCCGACGATAATCGCTGCCGGTTATTCGGGCAGACAAAAATTGTCGTTATTGAAACTTTTAACGGTAAAAAACTTGTAACAACGTGCTGTCCCGGGCATTAAATAAATTCTACGTCTTGTTGGTAATATTGTATGTTACGCAACTTATCAACTTTTTGCACTCGGAGATTATAATAAACGCAATATTTTATTCGGCAGTAATCATCGGATTCATTTCGATGATACTATGTTTCATATCGCCCTACAAGAACGTTTCACCGGTCGCCTATATCATCGCAGTATTCGCACTGCTGCTGCCGCTGTTCTGTGCATGGCGAAGTCATGTCGTATTCGGTCAGCCTATATTCTACGGAATCGCCAGAATGCGGTTCATGTTCATATTGCTGTTCGCATTCCACCTGTACTACACCGATTACCCGCTGAAAACGCTTCTCAAACAGATAAATTACGTAAATATATTCATCGCCGCCGCGTCGTCAGTCGCGCTATACGTTTTCAAAATAGACAACGTGGTTGCCGAACAATATTTCTTCTCGACATATTCGGTCGAAGGCGAAGCGGTATCCGATGCGATAAAAGGAGTCAAACTCACCTACTGCTCGTATCTGATAATCGTATCGACAATATATTATCTTATAAAGTCGGTTCGCCATCCGAATCCGAAGAACATATCGATATTGCTGCTGTTCATGTTCTACACGCTGTTCGTGCATAAAGGACGGCAGCCGTTGGTCGCAATCGGTGCGGTATTCATGGTGCATATACTCGCAAACCTCAATTTCAGGAATGTCGCAATCGGTATCGCGGCATTATGTTCCATCGCCGCCGTAATAGTAAACGACAGTTCGATAATGAAGAGGTACGCCACTATACTAGACGGCGAAAACTCCATGGACACCTCTTTTCTTGCCCGCTTATCCGAGGTAGAATACGTTACTCCGTATATCCAGAAATACCCGATAGCGGGATTCGGACAATTATCGTATCATTTCAACGACGGATTCCAAGGAATCTTCGACGAATATTTCTATATCGAAGACATCGGATTCATAGGGACTATGGCGAAAGGCGGAATCATTCTCCTGATAATGTGCGCCGTATTCTACTATCTGTGCATGAAATACACATATCTGATTAAAGACGACGACACGAGGGCATTCATTCGCAATATGCTGATAGCACTTATCGTATTGTCGTTCATCGGCAGCGAAGCGTTGACAAATTCGCCGTCCATGCTCATATTCCTGATATATCCGATGATATATGCTCCGGTAAAGAAGAAGTTCAACGAAAGTTTCCTGCAATTCAGATTATGAGAAAGATATACATATTCGACTATATCGGCGACCACTGCGGAATGCACTATTACAACGCTGCATTCAAGGAGTTGCTGTCCAAAATTCCGGACATCGAAATCGAAATACTGTCGAATTACTCCGACGGCGGAAAATCGCCGTTTCTGAAAAACTTCTACAAACCGAACAAGGTGTTCGGAGTATTCGTCCTTGCATACGATATTATCAAATTTCTGTTCAAACGCATTCGGGAACCGCGCAACCGGTTCATCGTATTATCATACGGCAACATAATAGATGTACTGTTCATACTGTCGGCGTGCATCGTATCGAAAAACACAATTGTCGATGTCCACGAAGCGGTCGCACAGGACAGCGAACACAAAAAATGGTTCGTCGCACTCTACCGTTTTCTGTACGGCAGATGCGTAAAGAATGTAATCATCCACTCCGAACGCTCCCGAAAATTCATGGAGGATTTCGGTTACAAAGGCAAAATAATGTACGTTCCGCACTTCAAATACTGTCTTACGAAAAAATACGACGAGTCGAATATCGCTCCCGACCTGCAAAACGTCATATCCGCCGACCGCAAGAACATATTGTTCTTCGGCAACATGACATACAACAAAGGCGTGGATATTCTGGTAAACGCCTATTCGCATCTTCCGGAAGAGCAGCGCAACAAACTGAACATAATCATAGCAGGAAAGGATTTGGACGGGACAATCGGCAGAACTGAGATTCCGAAAGACGGCAACATGCACGTAATCCTGCGGCATATCAACGACGACGAACTCATAATGCTGTACGGAAATACGGATTTCATCGCCCTGCCGTATCGCGTAACGTCCCAAAGCGGCATTCTCGAAATGGCATTCTATTTCAAAAAGCCTATTATCGCAAGCCGAATCCCCTATTTCGAGTTCATGCTCGAACAGTTCCCGTCATTCGGCGTACTGACAGGAAACACCGTCGAAGAGTACGCAGAGACGCTGGCGGAAATCACGGATATGGATTTGAACTCGTTCTATGCAGACAATGAATACGACATTTACAGCAACCGCAAGGAGATGGACGATTTCGTAGTCGAATTCGGGAAACACATAAACAACCGATACGATGAATAGTCTTATTATCATACTTTTCATAATTGTTGCAGGGAAATGGACGCTGTTTCTGCTTCTCGCACCAGCCATACGGTTCGTATGCGGCAAAAGGATGACATCACGCAATAAAAGCATCCGAAACGACGAATCCGTCCATGCAATCGGGGGGGGGAATTCACGCATATCCGTTAAATTATTGAAATCGATTATGCGTTACGTCAGAGGCTACATAAGATACATGGACCTGCAAACGGGGATGATACCTTCGCATACCGTCAGAAAATTCATTTACAGACACATCTTCCTTCTGGATATCGAGAAGACGGCAACGGTATATTACGGCTCGGAGATGCGGGCGCATCCCAATATCCATATCGGACGCGGCAGCATAATCGGAGACCGCGCCATTCTCGACGGTCGCAACGGAGGAATCAGGATAGGAGCCAACGTCAATATCAGCAGCAATGTAAGCATCTGGACGGAACAGCACGACTACAACAATCCCGATTTCGCATGTATCGACATCGGGCAAGGTGAAGTGTGCATAGGAGACAGGGCATGGATAGGTCCCAACGTCATTATTTTGCCGGGTGTTACCATAGAAGAGGGAGCGGTGGTCGCTGCCGGTGCCGTGGTAACCAAAGACGTTCCGGCATTCACTTTGGCAGGCGGTATTCCGGCAAAACCATTGGGGCACCAGAGAAACAGGGACTTAAAATACGAATTCGACGGAAAATACATTCCATTCTATTAGGCTATTATATGGAACGGGCAAAATACGATAACGGAATAAAAAGATATGCGAGACTGATAGCGTTCAAATTATTGACGACGCTGCCGGTTTCGCGTTTCATGCGAGCCGACTTATTCCGTAAACTCGGCGTAGACATCGAAAAAGGGACGGTACGCATCGGCAAAATACATATCGACACGCTGCATCCCGAGGACATTCACATCGGCTCGGGAACAGCCATTGCGGACGGCTGCACCCTGCTGACGCACTATTACGACGTACACAACCTGAAAGAACACGCATACTGGCGCGGAGAGATACATATAGGCAGAAATTGCTATGTCGGAAGCAATACCATATTTTCGAAGCCCGTAACAATAGGCGACGGAGCGGTTATCGGTGCCGGCTCGGTAGTTACCAAGGATATTCCGCCCTATCAGGTCTGGGCGGGAGTTCCGGCACGGTTCATTTGCAACCGATTCAATGACGAATCGGAAATTCCGACCGACACATCGATTTTCAAACCGAGATAATAAAATGCAATAATCGTTACACCGATGATTATAAACGAAATAACCGAAAGACGACTTTTCACGCTATTGCGGCTGGCACTGTGGCGGCGCGACGAGGATACCGGCATATTCGACGGTATCACGGAAGCAGAGTGGAGCGAGATATATGCCGTCGCACTCGCGCAAGGCGTGCTTGCCATAGCATTCGACGGAGCGATGATGCTGCCGGAACGGATGCAGCCCGATTTGGACAACAAAATCCAGTGGGGGTACAATGTCGAACACATCGAAAAGATATACACGCACCAAATCGACACCGCATCGAAACTCACACGGTTATTCGCCGACAACGGAATACGGACGATGATTATGAAGGGAATCAGCGTCGCCCGCTACTATCCCACTCCGTCGCATCGTCAGTTCGGCGACATCGACGTATATCTGATGGGCGATTATGCCAAAGGCAACAAAATTATAGCAGCGAAAGGCATTGCGATAAAATACGAATATTTCGTCCATTCGGAGTTCCGGTTCAACGGAGTGAACGTCGAGAATCACGAACTGTTCGTCAATGCCGATATAAACGAGACCGGAGCATACGTTCAGCGCGAATTGAGCCGGCTTGCAGGCGACGTTCGCCCGCACCCTGCCGTCGAAGGCGCATTCGTGCCGTCGCCCGAATTCGACGCGCTGTTTCTGACGCGCCACGCCACATGGCACTATGCCCGCGAGTGCATCCGTCTGCGCGACTTGTGCGACTGGGCGTTGTTCCTGCATCATGAGGCGGACGGAATGGACAAATCCGAAGTTATCAGGATGCTGCGCGAAAGCGGACTCGAAAGATATGCTTCGATAATAACATCGATTTGCCGCAAATATCTAGGACTCGACAAGACGCTTCCGTTCGCGGCGGAATACGGCGAATTGTCCGAGCGCGTCAAGAACGACATCATGACGTTCGAGAATCCGGACAAATTCAAGGACATCGGATTCTTCCGCGTAATCTACCGCAAACTGCAAAACCGCATCAACAGAAAATGGTGTTACGACCTCGTCGTACCCGACAGTTACTACGGAAACATTCTATACTCGATAAAAAACTATTTGACCGCACCGCTCGGTATATTCAAAGCGAAACTTTAAGTATATGTTAAGAGGCATAATATTCGACATGGACGGCGTACTGGTGGACAACGCCGAGTTTCATGTCCGCGCATTCGAAATGTTCCAACAGCGTTACGGAGTCGGCAAGCCGTTCACTACCGACCTGTTCGGACGCACCAACAAGGCGATTCTCGAAATACTGATGCCGGAAACGGTAGCCGAAAAGGGCTGGCACACGCTCTCGCAAGAGAAAGAGGAGGTGTACCGCAACGAATTCCGCGAACAGTTGAAACCCGTCGAGGGGCTGCTCGACCTGCTTGCCGCATGCAAGGCGGAGGGGATAAAGTGCGCGATAGGTTCGTCGGCGTGCAAAGAGAACGTTGAGTTCATCATCGACCTGTTCGGTTTGGAGGACTACATCGACGCTTGGTGCTGCGAGGACGACGTAACGCTCGGCAAACCCGACCCGGAGGTATACCTGAAAAGCATTGCCAAACTCGGTCTGACGCCCGCAGACTGCGTCGTATTCGAAGATGCGACGGCAGGAATCACGGCAGGCAACCGCGCAGGATGCAAAGTGGTGGCACTCACCACATCCAATCCGCGCGAACTGCTCGAAAAGACGGAAGCCGACATGATAATCGACGATTTCCGCGACATCTCCATCGAGCGGCTGCGGAAACTGGTCGGATAATCATAATCTGTCGAGCAGACGGGCGACAGCGGGAATCCTCAATATCGGAATCAGTGCATGTGCAGGCATAAGTCTGCACAAAAGCACCTCTATTTTAGTTACGAAACCCGGGATGCAGGTGCGACGACCCTTGAACATCGCCCGCAGACCTTTACGCGCCAAATCTTCCGCCGACATCATTACACCCGCACGGCGCAGGCGGCGGCGTGTCTTCGCGTCGAGGTCGTACAGCGGCGTATCGACAGCCCCCGGGAATACGGTCGTAACGCTCACGCCGTAATCGCGCAGTTCGTACCACAGCGACTGTCCTAAATTCCGCAGAAATGCCTTGGTCGAACCGTACAGCGACATGGTCGGATACGGTGTCCACGCCGTCATGGACGACATCAGCAGAATGCGTCCTTCACGGCGGCGGCACATGTCGGCACCGAACAGCCGGCACAACTTGACGGGCGTGGTGCAGTGTATCGCCGTGATGCGGTCTATCGTCGCAGGCGAAGCGTTGGCGAGTTTGCCGAAATGGAGGATTCCGGCATTGCTAACCAGAATATCCACCTCCGCATCATGCTCCATGCACCAGCCGTAAACCGTATCCGCCGACGAGGCTTCGGAAAGGTCGGCATACAACGGCAGAGCCGCCACCCCGTATTCGCGCCGAACGGCTTCGGCAGCCGATTCGTTGTCCTCGCGACGGTTGCTTACGATTATCACGTTATGTCCCTTGGCGGCGAGTTGCCGGGCGTATTCGAGACCGATGCCCGATGATGCGCCTGTAACGAGTGCGAATTTCATACGGCGAAGATAGCGATTTTCGACAAAACCGGTACGACAAATCGATTTTTTCGATAATTTCGCGCTGTAAAAACTCAAACTGCCATGCCGATTCTGAAAGGATTACTTACGGTTCTGTTACTCGCCTGTTCCAACATATTCATGACGCTCGCCTGGTACGGGCAGGTGTTGTTCAAGGAGCGCATGTCGCGTCTGGGACTTTTCGCCGTCATCGTCATCAGTTGGCTCGTCGCGTTCGCCGAATACTGCATCATGGTTCCGGCAAACCGCATCGGCAGCGAGGAGTTCGGAGGTCCGTTCTCGATATGGGAACTCAAAGTCATACAGGAAGCCGTATCGCTCGTGGTTTTCACGGTCATCGTCCTGCTCGTAATGAAGAGCGAGTCCCTGCGATGGAATCATGTCGTCGGTTTCGTATGTCTGGTACTCGCGGTATTCTTCATCTTCAAGAAATAGGCGCGCATATCGTTCCTAAAAGAACAAATTTACGTCATTAGAGAGCGTAAAGGTCGTAATCTGCAAAAAAATCGCTATTTTTGCGGAAATTAAATATTTATCCATAACAAATGAATATCGAACAATATATATCGGATACGGTATACCGGACTGTGGAGGCTCTCTACGGTCAGGTGGAAAAATCGCAGATTCAGATACAGAAGACCCGCAAGGAGTTCGAGGGTGACTACACCCTCGTAACGTTCCCGCTGCTCAAACTCAGCCGCAAGTCGCCGGAAGCGACCGCGACCGAAATCGGCGAACGTCTCGTTGCGGACAACGGCGAAATCGAGAGTTTCAATGTCATAAAGGGATTCCTGAACATAGTCATCGGCGCATCGTTCTGGTTCGAGCGGTTCGGCGAAATCGTCGCATGCGAGAATTACGGTCAGGCTGCACCTACGGGACGCAACATAATGATAGAATACTCGTCGCCGAACACCAACAAGCCGCTTCACCTCGGACACGTCCGCAACAATCTGCTGGGTTATTCCGTAGCGCAGATACTCAAAGCCAACGGACATAACGTCATCAAGGCGAATCTGGTGAACGACCGCGGAATCCACATCTGCAAATCGATGGTCGCATGGCAGTTGTACGGCAACGGTGCGACCCCCGAATCGACGGGATTGAAGGGCGACCACCTCGTCGGCGACTACTACGTCGAGTTCGACAAGCACTACAAGGCTGAAATCGCCGAACTCGTCGCAGGCGGAATGGAGGAGGACGAAGCCAAGAAAAAGGCTCCGATAATGCTGCGCGCGCAGGAGATGCTGCGCAAATGGGAGGCGAAAGACCATGAGGTCTACGCTCTGTGGGAGAAGATGAACGGATGGGTTTACGCCGGATTCGACGTAACCTACAAGGCGTTGGGCGTCGATTTCGACAAGGTATACTACGAGTCGCAGACCTATCTGCTCGGCAAGTCGCTCGTGCAGGAGGGGCTGGACAAGGGCATTTTCTTCCGCAAGGAGGACGGCTCGGTATGGATAGACCTTGCGGCGGACGGACTGGACCAGAAACTGCTGCTCCGCGGCGACGGCACGTCGGTTTACATGACGCAGGACCTCGGCACGGCATTGAGCCGGTTCGAGGAGAACAGTCTCGACGACATGATATACGTTGTCGGCAACGAGCAGAACTATCATTTTCAGGTTCTGAAACTCGTTCTGAAAAAGTTGGGCTACGAGTGGAGCGACAATATCTACCACCTCTCCTACGGCATGGTCGAACTGCCGAACGGCAAGATGAAGTCGCGCGAAGGCACGGTGGTCGATGCCGACGAACTGATAGCCGGCATGGTGGAGACGGCACGCAACATGTCGGAGGAACTCGGCAAACTCGACGGCTGTTCGAAAGAGGAGGCGGACGAAATATCGACAATGGTCGGTCTCGGCGCGCTGAAATATTTCATCCTGAAAGTAGACCCGAAGAAGACGATGCTCTTCAATCCCGAGGAGTCAATCGACTTCAACGGCAATACCGGTCCGTTCATCCAGTACACGCACGCACGCATCTGTTCGATACTGCGCAAGGCGGACGAGCAGTGCATCGATTTCAACGACTGCACGTCGGCGGGCGAATGTCTGCCTGAGGAGACCGAGATTATCAAGGTTCTTTGCGACTATCCTAACATCATCGCTGCGGCAGGAGAGAATTTCGCTCCGTCGGTGATAGCCAACTACACTTACGAATTGTGCAAGTCGTTCAACGGCTACTACCACGACCACTCGATTCTCCGCGAGGAGTGCAGCACGACCAAACGCATGCGTCTGCAACTCGCCAAGCAGGTGGCGCGCGTTATCGCGTCGTCGATGAAACTGCTGGGAATCGATGTTCCGCAACGAATGTAAAATTTTGCAGACATGGCAGGTTCGAATTTTGTAGATTACGTTAAGATATTCGCACGTTCGGGACACGGAGGTGCGGGTTCGGCACATTTCCGCCGCGAAAAGTTCGTCGCATTCGGCGGACCCGACGGCGGCGACGGCGGTCGTGGCGGCAGCATCATTCTGCAAGGCGACAGCCAGTATTGGACGCTCATCCACCTCAAATACCAGCGGCACCAGTTCGCCGAGGACGGCGAATGCGGTTCGGGAGCACGGTCGTCAGGCAAGGATGCCAAGGACATCATAATTCCGGTACCGCTCGGCACGGTCGCCAAAGATGCTGAAACAGGTGAAGTCGTAGGCGAAGTAACCGAAAACGGCGAGCAACTCGTTCTGCTCAAAGGCGGTCGCGGAGGTTTGGGCAACTGGCATTTCAAATCGGCAACTAACCAGACTCCGCGCTACGCACAACCCGGCGAGGAGGGTGCGGAGGGCGCATTCATACTCGAATTGAAGGTTCTGGCGGATGTAGGGCTGGTAGGATTCCCGAATGCAGGCAAAAGCACTCTGCTGTCGGTCGTATCGTCTGCCAAACCGAAAATCGCCAACTATGCATTCACGACGCTCGAACCGAATCTGGGAATCGTCGAGGTGCGCGACCACAAGTCGTTCGTCATGGCGGATATCCCAGGCATCATCGAGGGTGCGCACGAGGGCAAGGGTCTCGGAACGCGCTTTCTGCGTCATATCGAACGCAATTCGATACTGCTGTTCATGATTCCCGCCGACAGCGACGACATACGCCGCGACTACGGGATTCTGCTCGGCGAACTGACGCAGTACAATCCCGAACTGCTCGACAAGCAGCGTCTGCTCGCAATCACCAAATGCGACATGCTCGACGACGAACTGATCGAGGAGATGAAAAGCCATCTGCCAGACGGAGTAAAGGCAGTATTCATTTCGTCGGTTTCTGGACTCAACATCACGCAACTGAAAGACATGTTGTGGGCTGCATTGCACGAATGATGCGATGCGTCCGGCAAGATACATACCGATAGTTATCGCGACAATATCGTGCATATCCGCCTACGGGCAGGATTTGCACGATTATCGTTATTACAAGTTCTTCGAAAATCCGGAAGAAACGGCACCCGAGGAGAAGCCGGACTCGATAGCGTCCATACCGAAGCCTATTCGCAAATACGACGCACGGCTGTTCGACTACAACTTCTCTTTCGTCAGGACATCGCGGCGCGGAGCGGCATTCGGCGAACGCAGAATCACGCTCAACGGAATAGACGTCGACTATCTGTCGCGCACGGAAGCAGTCCGGCTGCAACTGGCATGCGACGATGCTAACGGCATAATCTACGACGGCAATATCACCGGAAACGCTTTCGGCAACATCGCATACCGCAGCGACACGACGATGCAGCGTCGGACATCGGTGGCGTTCAACCTTTCATCGCGCAACTACACGGCTGGCATCAACGCCACGACATGTCATGCACTCGGTCGCGGATGGAGCATGGCTGCCGACATTACCGCCCGCACGGGGCGCGACGCACACATCCGCAGCATCTTCACCAACGAAATATCGCTCAACGCTTCGTTCGTAAAGCGGTTCGGCGACGCGCACCTTCTGTCATTCGCACTGTTCGTTTCGCCGACCGAGCGCGGAATCCGCCAATCATCGACTGCGGAAGCGTTCACGCTGCGCCGCAACAACCTCTATTCGCCGTCGTGGGGCTATCGCAACGGCAAGATATGCAATTCGCATGTCCGACGCGAGTTTCTGCCGACGATTGTCGCGGCATACGGCGGGAAACTGTCCGACAGGACGCGCATCGACATTGCTGCGGGTGCGACACTCGGCAAAAGGCGTTACAGCATGCTCGAATGGTTCGACGCCCAGACGCCGATGCCCGACAACTACCGTTGGATGCCGAGTTATTTCACCGACACGGATACAGCCGATGCCGTAGCGGAGGCTTGGCGGAACGGCGACAGCCGCTACACGCAGATAAATTTCGACGAACTCATCGCGCGCAACCGTCTGAACGGCGGAGAATCAATATACGCCATAGCCGACCGTGTGGAGCGCATAGCACGGATACGGTTGCGGGCAACGGCGACCACCGCAATCGGCGAACGGGCGGAAATTGCCTACGGCATCGACGCTTCGACGGACGGCAGACGGCGTTACAAGCAGTTGCGCGACATGCTCGGCGGAGAGTACGTAACGGACATCGACCACTACCTGATAGACGACGACACCTACGGAAACTTTCTGCAAAACAATCTGCTTGCGCCGAACCGCCGCGCGGGAGAAGGCGACCGGTACGGATATGACTACTCACTCGTAAAAGGTTCGCTGGCAGCGACCGCCGCGATAAGTTACAAAACCGACCGTCTGAATCTGAATGCGGCAATAGAGGCGGGATATTGCACCATACACCGGCGCGGACACTGCCGCAAGGAGTTGTTCGCCGACAATTCGCTCGGCAAGTCGAAACGAATCGGGCTGTCGCCGTATGCCGTCCGCATCGCCGCAGGCTACGACTTCACAGAACGCCACTTCATGGGCTTCGCCGCAATTGCGCACGGCGACGCACCCGAAGCGGACGACCTGTTCCTGCAAGCCGACTACAACAACCGCACAATCGACAACCCGTCGTTAAGAAACACATACGCCGCAGAGTTGAACTACCGATACTCATCCCCTACATTCCATTTGAGCGCGACGCTTTTCACATCGATGTCGAAAAACGGCACGCAAGTCGAACATCTTTATGACGATACATCGGCTGAATACTGCGACATGGTAGTCAGCGGCATAGATATTCTGCGCTACGGAGCGGAGGTGGAAGCCGACGTCAGAGTTACGAAGCATCTGCGCCTCTCGCTCGCCGCATCCGCCGGTCGTTACAAGTACGCAGACAATACGAAAATAAAAATGTATGCCGACAGCGACAACCGCATAATCTGCGATAACATCGACAGTTACGTCGGCGACTGCACGGCAGGCGGCGCACCGCAAATTCTCACCGCAGCCGAAATATCATATTTCAACCGCGGTTGGGGTGTGAATCTCGGCGCGAACTATGCCGGATTGCGTTATGTTACACCATCGTTCCTGCGACGTACCGAACGTATCGCATACATGGCGGATTCGCCCGAATTGTTCAGAGAGTTCGTCAGTCAGGAGCGGCTGCGCGATGCCTTCACGCTCGACGCCTCGTTATCCAAGACTTTTTATCTCAGCAGATTCGACAAGCGCATCTACACGCATCCTACCAATCCGCGGTTTATCGACCGCTATCCGCGCTCACGCATAACGTTATTTCTATCAGTCCGAAATTTATTGGGCAACCGGAACATCGTATACAGCGGCTACGAATCGTCGCGGCTTCACAAACAGTGGATAGCCGACGGATACACGTTCCGTCCGCAAGCAACACGCTATCTGCATGCCTATCCGCGAACCTATTATTTCTCGATAAGATTCACCTTTTAGACGAAAAAAGGCATCCGCACTGCGGACGCCTTAAAGAGTAACCCTACTCCCACTCGATGGTTGCAGGCGGTTTCGAGGAGATGTCGTACACTACGCGATTGACCCCCTTTACCTTGTTTATTATGTCATTCGACACGCTAGCCAAGAACTCGTAAGGCAGATGAACCCAATCGGCAGTCATTCCGTCCACCGACGAGACGGCACGCAGAGCGACGCAACTTTCGTAGGTGCGCTCATCGCCCATGACGCCCACGCTCTTTACCGGCAACAGAATCGCTCCCGCCTGCCATACGCTGTCATACAGTCCGTCGCGGCGCAGAGAATCGATGAATATCTTATCCACCTCCTGCAAAATGGCGACGCGCTCGTTCGTAACCTCGCCGAGAACGCGGATAGCCAGACCCGGTCCGGGGAACGGATGACGACCGAGTATGCGGTCGTCGATATTCAACGCACGACCTACGCGGCGTACCTCGTCCTTGAACAGCAGGCGCAGCGGCTCGACCACCTTCAAATTCATCTTCTCGGGCAGTCCGCCGACGTTGTGGTGGGACTTGATGGTGCATGAAGGACCATTCACCGAAACGGATTCGATAACATCGGGATATATGGTACCCTGCGCCAGCCACTTGACATTCTCGATGCGCTGTGCCTCGTCGTTGAACACCTCGACGAAGTCGCGACCTATTATCTTGCGTTTCTTCTCCGGCTCCACTACTCCGCGCAGATCGTCGAAGAATTTCTTATGCGCCTTAACGCCCTTGACATTGAGTCCCATGCCTCGGTACGACTCCATCACGTCATCGAACTCGTCCTTGCGCAACAAGCCCGAATCGACGAATATGCAATAGAGGTTCTTGCCGATAGCCTTGTGCAGCAATACTGCCGCAACCGACGAATCGACGCCGCCCGAAAGTCCGAGTACCACCTTGTCGTCGCCCAACTGCTCGCGCAACGCCTTGACGGTCGATTCGACGAAACTCTCCGACGTCCAGTCCTGACTGCATCCGCAGATGCCGACCACGAAATTGCGCAGCAACTGCATTCCGTCGGTCGAATGGTAGACCTCCGGATGAAACTGGATAGCCCAAGTACGCTCGCCCTCGATACGGTAGGCGGCATTGGCAACATCCTCGGTGCTTGCAATGGTCGTATAGCCCTCCGGCAGAGCGACTATGGTATCGCCATGCGACATCCATACCTGCGTCGGCGACGGAAGTCCCTTCATCAGCGCGTCTTCGCCGTCGGTAACCGTCAGCATCGCACGTCCGTATTCGCGGCTCGGTGCGGGAGCGACATCGCCGCCGTAGGCATATGCCAGATATTGCGCACCGTAGCACACGCCGAGCAGCGGCAAGACGCCCTTTATTCCCGAAAGATTCGGTTTCGGAGCATTCTCGTCGCGAACCGACGAAGGGCTGCCCGAAAGGATTACGCCGCGTATGCTCTCGTCAAGCGTCGGGATTTTGTTGTACGGATGTATTTCGCAATATACGTTCATCTCGCGCACGCGGCGTGCAATGAGTTGGGTATATTGCGAACCGAAATCAAGTATCAGTATCTTCTCCTGCATCGTACTACTCTCCTCTCGTATAGTTAGGGGTTTCACTCGTAATCGTAATGTCGTGCGGGTGATTCTCGATAACGCCGCTGCCGGTTACGCGGATGAACTTCGCACTCTTCAACGTTTCGATGTCGCGCGCGCCGCAATAGCCCATACCCGCTTTCAGTCCGCCTACGAGTTGGTATACCGTCTCGCTCAGAGTACCCTTGAACGGTACACGACCTACGATACCTTCCGGAACGAGTTTGTTGGTATTGACTTCGCCGTCCTGAAAATAGCGATCTTTCGAACCGGCTTTCATCGCGTCGATTGAACCCATGCCGCGGTAAGCCTTGAACTTTCGTCCGTTGTAGATTATCGTTTCGCCCGGGGACTCCTCGGTTCCGGCGAACATCGAACCGCACATGACGCAGTCGCCGCCGGCAGCCAATGCCTTGACGATGTCGCCCGAATAACGCAGACCTCCGTCGGCGATAACCGCCACGCCGCTACCGCGAACGGCACTCGAAGCATCGAAAATCGCGGTAAGTTGCGGAACACCCACACCGGCGATGATGCGCGTCGTACAAATAGAACCGGGACCTATGCCGACCTTGATGCCGTCCACGCCGTTTTCGACAAGATAACGCGCCGCCTCGGCAGTCGCGATATTGCCGACAACGACATCGAGATTCGGATAAGCCGCCTTAATCTGTTTGAGAAGCGAAACCACGCCTTTCGTATGTCCGTGAGCCGAATCGAGTACCACGGCATCGACGCTCTCGGCGACCAGAGCCGCAACGCGCTGCATCGCATCGGCGGTAATGCCGACACCGGCTGCGACACGCAGGCGACCCTTGGAGTCCTTGCATGCGTTCGGATGGTCCTGCACCTTGGTAATATCCTTATAGGTAATCAGACCTACCAGATGTCCTTCCGCATCGACAACCGGCAGTTTTTCGATTTTGTTGCGCAGCAGCACGTCGGCAACATCCTCGCGGCTACGGTCGTTTATCGTAACCAAATTTTCGGAAGTCATGACCTCCTCGATACGGCGCGTCATGTCCTTCTGGAAACGCAGGTCGCGATTGGTGACGATACCCACGAGCATCATCTTGTCGTCCACGACCGGAATGCCGCCGATTTTGTTCTCTTTCATCAATGCGAGGGCATCGCCCACAGTGCGCTCTTTCGTAATGGTGATAGGGTCGTAAATCATACCGTTCTCGGCACGCTTCACGCGGCGAACCTGCGCTGCCTGCTCGGCAATCGACATGTTCTTGTGGATAACGCCGATACCGCCTTCGCGGGCGATGGCGATTGCCATCGGGGCTTCGGTCACGGTATCCATCGCTGCCGAAACGATAGGGATGTTCAGACTGATGTTGCGCGAAAATTTGCTCTTCACGTTCACTTCGCGCGGCAGCACCTCCGAATAGGCAGGCACGAGCAGCACGTCGTCGAAGGTCAGCCCCTCCTGTTGTACTCTTTGTTCAATAAACGACATTGGCTTTTTGGTTTATAATGTTTGACTTCTTCGTTTTCCATATACCGAAAGGAGTGGGGCGCTTTCGCACCTCACTCCTTCGCATTTCATCAGTATTGCTCCCGCTCGTTCGGGAAGTCGCCCGACTTCACATCCGCGACATATCTCGACACGGCATCGGTCATCGTTTCGTGCAGGTCGGCATATCTTCGAAGGAATTTCGGGGAGAACCCCTTGTTCATTCCCAGCATGTCGTGAACCACCAGCACCTGCCCGTCCGTTCCCGAACCCGCTCCGATACCTATCGTAGGAATGCTCAACTCCGAAGACACCTTCGCCGCCAAAGCAGCCGGAATCTTCTCCAATACCAACGAAAAACATCCCGCATCTTCGAGCAGATGCGCATCGCGAATCAGACGCTCCGCCTCGGCTTCCGCTTTCGCACGTACCGTATAGGTTCCGAACTTGTGTATAGATTGAGGAGTGAGTCCCAGATGTCCCATAATAGGAATACCGGCAGAAAGAATACGTTTGACGGAATCGATAATCTCCTCGCCGCCCTCCAACTTCACGGCATCGGCTTCGGTCTCCCTCATTATGCGAACCGCCGAATCGAGTGCCGTTTTAGAATCGCCCTGATACGTTCCGAACGGCATATCGACGACCACGAGCGCATGTTTGACGGCACGAGTAACCGAACGCGCATGATAAATCATCTGATCGAGCGTAATCGGCAGGGTCGTTTCGTAACCCGCCATGACATTGGCAGCCGAATCGCCGACCAATATCGCATCTATACCCGCGGCATCGACGATACCCGCCATCGTGTAGTCATAAGACGTGAGCATGGATATTTTCTCCCCACGCGCCTTCATCTCTCTGAATTGCAAAGTCGTTACAGGCTTTATAATACTTTCTACCGACATTTTCAGTTGATTTGAAATAAAATATTATGCAAAGGTACAATAAAAATCGATACCGCCCGCATATCGGCAGCAAATTTATCACGATTTCCGCCGGCATATTCCGTCCGGCTATAACGACGTTAAAGTCTTTAAGGTCATTAAGGACTTTAAGGACCCTTATATAAAATAGGTATCGCCGCTGCGCAAAAACAAAACTAAACTTTTTAGTTGAAAAACTATAAAAAATAGTTGCACGTGAAAAATTTTTAGTTACCTTTGCAGTACGGATAAGACAAATAATTGCAGTCCGCACCAAAACACAAACCGATTATGGAAAAACTGACACGCAAGGAAGAGGAGTTGATGACATTGTTCTGGGAAAAGGGAGCGATGTTCGTCCGCGAAGCCGTAGAGTTGTATCCCGAGCCTAAACCGCATTTCAACACCGTTTCGACGATGGTGCGTTCGCTCGAAGCGAAAGGTTATCTGGCGCACAAGGCATTCGGCAATACCTATCAGTACTACCCTGCCATCTCTGCCAAAGAGTTCTCGAAAGGCACGTTGAGCAGCATCGTGGGCAAGTATTTCCAGAACTCGTACATGAATGCCGTTTCGGCACTCGTCAAGGACGAAAAAATCACGGTCGAGGAACTCGAAGAGTTGATTCGCCAAGTACAGAACGGTAAATTGTAAGAACATGTACGACATTATCATATATCTGTTGCAATCGGGTACATGTCTGGCGGGATTCTATTTCGTCTACAAACTGTTCCTGAGCCGCGAAACGCTCCACCGTTTCAACCGCATGCTTCTGCTATCGGTAATCGTCGTTTCGGCAGTGCTGCCGCTGTGCCGCATAACCGTCGAACGCGAACTGCCGGTCGCGGCGACAGACACGGCAATTGAAGTTAGCGAGATTGCCTCTGCCGAGATTGTCGAGGATGAAAGTGGTTTTGACTACGAAACGGCGATTTGCATAGTTTTCCTGCTCGGAGCGGCAGCGACGGTTGTACGGCTGATATTCTCGATAATATCGGTACGCAGAATCATCGCGTCGGGTAATACGACAACGACAGATGACGGAATCTCGCTGACAATCATAGACGGCGACACGAAGCCGTTCAGTTGGATGCGCCATATCGTACTCTCGGCGAAAGATGCCGAGGAGAACGGGCGGATAATCACCGCACATGAAACGGCACACATACGGTTGCATCACTCGTGGGACATACTGGCGGTCGATATTATCGGTTGCGCGCAATGGTTCAACCCCGCATTGTGGCTGCTGCGCCGCGAATTGCAGTCGCTGCACGAATACGAAGCCGACGATGCCGTACTGGCATCGGGCGTAAACATAAAGGAGTATCAGATGCTTCTTATAAAGAAAGCAGTTGGCGGACGTCTGCTAACAATCGCCAACTGCCTCAATCACAGTAAACTTAAAAATCGTATCACTATGATGTTACAAAAACCGTCATCGCGGTGGAGTGCGGGCAAAGCCCTGCTCATGCTGCCGCTCGTCGGGCTTTCGCTGGGTGCGTTCGCCCGTACGGTCTATGTTCTTCCGCAAGAACAAGACAAAGTTATGCAAAATTCGTCGAACGACCAAATCGCGGAGGTCGAAAATCCTGCCGACACGCTGAAAGGCAAAGTCATCCGCATCGCCGGCAAGACGACGCCTCAAACGAAAGGCGAAATCCGGACAGTTACCATCACTGGCAGCAATTCCGAGCCGAGCGAAACGACCATTTACATCGACGGGCAGAAAGTCGAAAGCGACGCACTGAAAAATGTGGACAGTCAATCCGTGGCGGGCGTAACCGTTCTCAAAGGCAAAGCGGCAGAAGATGCCGGCTACGAATCGAAAGGCGATAACCACAAAGTAATCGTGATTTCGACGAAAGAAGGAGCGACGACGGTCGAAAACGGCGAATCGAAAACCGTTCAGACGACAACTGTAACCGTCAATAAGTTGGACAACATCGAGACCGGAAACAAGCAAATTATCATAAACAGCAGTTTGGAGAACATCGTAACAAGATTGAATGGCGCCAAAATCATTCTGGACGGCAAACAGATTACAGCCGAAGAACTCGGCAAGGTCGATTCTTCGCAAATCGACAATATCGTCGTCGACAAGAGTTCGGGAGAGAATGTAATACGCATAACAACCAAGCAGTTCGACCCTATGGAGTATTCGCAACTCGAAAATGCCGAAATACGCGTGGACGGGAAAACGGTCAAAGTCGGCGGAAAACCGATAAAGGCATCGTCTTTGAGAATAATTCCTGCCCAGAACAACATCGCCAACATAAATATCGACAAACGCGACGACAAGACCGTCGTAGACATCCGAACCAAAGACGGCAAAGGATTGAAAAAGCAGAAGACGAAGAGACGCAAATAAAACATTTTCGGCACATAAGCATAAACGCAACGGCGAACCCTTTTTGATAGGTTCGCCGTTGCGGCATTATTCTGTGGGGAGAGGTGTTATGCTCCGGGGCTTTAAAGACTTTAAGGTCGTTAAGGTCAAGGAACATTAAGGACTTTAAGGTCAACCCGACATTAGGGACATTAGGGACATTAAGGTTTTTAAGGTCAACCCAACATTAGGGACATTAAGGTCTTTAAGGACTTTAAGGTCCTTAACCATTCACCTTTATTTATCGTACACCCGTCGGATAAGACATATATCGGACTGAGGGACGGAACTTGTCGGCGCAGGAGATTTATTGGCATCCCAAACATTTCTCGTGGTATAAGATTGAAATCCGAAAGTAAAATAGTTGATATCGAATCCGTAATGTGTGTCGCCACCCGCTTTCTGATACCAATATATAGCACCTGTTTCCCTCCACAAATCGTAAAAACACGGTCTGTTTCTCGGAGTATCCGTAGGGTCTTCCATCTCGGACGAACGGTCGGCATATTTCAATGCACCGTTTACCGCTTGCGCACCGCCTCGCAGATTGTTGTCGTCCCTATAAAGTCGCCGTCCGTATCCGGTATTGCCGATAGGGAAGAACAAATGTACTCCGGTATTGTTATCGCATACGAAGCAGCCTCGCATTCCCTTCTCTTCGCCCACCTCGGTATATGTATTAGTTACGGTATTTGTACTCAATGTTTTCGTGCATTCGTCGCCGTACATTATTCCGTAGTATCGGGTATATTTATTCAAATCGGTAATACCCTGCCACTCTTCATATGTCGCCACATGCGAAGTGCCGAATTTATCCGCTTTATTCATCGCGGCACTCGTAAAACCTGACTTATCCGCCCGAACATCGCCGAAAACAGCAGTAGATTCTTTACCGTTCGAATCGTATATTTCGAAAGTCTTATAAAACGCATTCTCCCGAAATCCGTAACCGTCTTGCAGATTATTCTTGGAACGGAATGCGACGCCCGACCATCCGAATTTGAACATAGAGCCTTCGAGCAGCGGATTGTCTTCATCCACGCCGCAATATTTTACATTGGACATGTGCCATTTACTGCCACCGATATCCACCGGTCCCATACCCTGACTGACCAAAATGACATGCGGACATGTATAATTGTGGACGCGCACCTCTATCAGACCGAATCGACAACCGTTTTCGTATGTAGTTGCCGGTCTGTAATCGAATTCGACCTTTGACCCCGTACCACCTTTTACGGTCTCTGTTCCCCATGTGTCCGATTCGACATCCTTAATTTGTATCCAGTCCGCACCTTTCAGAATCGATGCCGACCACGGACCCTCCGATACCACATCGTCGAAAACATCGGCAACCGTAGGATTGGAATTGGTATTCTTTATCGTAACACGAAATTCTTTGGTCGAATCGCCCTTGCGCCATATTCCCTTGGGATTTACGATGCGCCGTACCTGAATAATATCGACCGTATCCTTGATGGTAAACTCCGTCTTTTTACCGCTTGCATCCGCATTGAGGTTCTCAATCGTAGCGACCAGTTCGACTTTCGCATATCGCCGCCTGCCGACATAATAGTTATTGCCGGAGAAACCGTTTCCGAGACCCATAGGACGAGTATACACGGGAACCTTGAAAAAATTCGTCGTATCGGTAGCCGATACCGGAGAGAATGATTTCGAGCCTTTATAATTGGTTATAGCGGTACTTGTCGAATTAACCAAGTCAAGCGACAAAAAACCTTTATTCAAATTCGGGTTATTCTCCTTACCGTAATACTTATGGTCCTCGAATCCCCAGTTATTTTCCACGATATTTGCTGTCAGCGATTTTACCTTAACCAATTTCGGGTCGAAATAGACCGTAACGGGAATATCGGTGAACCGGTTCGAAAGATACGAAATATACATAGGGCTCGGAACGACGATTTCAGGAGGTTTCGGCACATAATCGTAATCTATGTGCCAATCTACGTCGTTGGCATCCTTGTTGAATACGAGTGTCAGTTTGTAATGGGCGTTGCGTTCGGCATTGAAGTCGTTCTCCATATTCTTGCCGAGCATACAACGATAGATTATATTGCCGTAAGACGGACTCTCAGCAGATTTGTTCACGTAATAGCCCGTTACCTCGACATACGTTCCGTAAGGGACATCGTCCTTGCTCTCGTAATTCTTGTACTGATGCTTATTATCATGCTTGCCCTGCATGTTCTCGAAGAAAAACAATGACGGAGCATCGTTGTCGTGGCTGCCGTATTTGTTAGCACCGCGACCGCACGAAATGCGCACCCATTTTTCGTAGTCGCTGCCCCTGCCGTAGACAATCGTATCGCCCTCCGCCCACAACATGTCGCCGCTCGTCGGAGTATTCGTATCGACGAGAGGACAGTTTTTGGGAATATCTCTGATTTGAGCGGTTTTGAGATATATGTATATGTTCTCGTTCAGCCGCGTCGCATCGAAAGCAATCGTAACCTTGGATGCAGCACGGCGAATCCACGCATGAAGCGAAAGGTTCGGACGGTCGATGACCGCCACCGAATCGGCGGGATTCTCGCCCTCGACCTTGAAATAGCCGGACATCTGGCAGTTCTTCGATATGTCGTCGGCTCGCCATTCGAGCGGGATAGCCTTGAAATCCTGCTCTTTCTGGATTCTGTCGTCGTTCGTCATGTCGCCCATATTGGCAACGGCATAGATACGGTAGCGACCGTAAGGTATTTTGCAGTCGAACTCGGCATGCTGCGTCTTTGTTTCGCCCGTAGGAGGCGTAATCGGAGTGGTGCCGTCGGGCTGGGTCGGACGGTCGGGCGTCGTTATCCGCAACTTGTCTTTCGGCAGATAGCAACTGCCGACCAGAGTGCGGTCGGTTCCGTACCACGCTATGAAAACATTGTCGATAGCCCCTATCAAATCGCCCTTCTCGCTGCGTGTACCGCCGCCGAGTGTCGCTCCGGTCAAAGGACGAAACGTAATGCCCATTGCGACATCGCTGTCGCCATCGCCTATCGGCGAATATTCGGGCAAATCCTCTTTCGTGCAGGACAGCGCGCAGAGCATCACCCAAACGAACAAGAAAATACGATATATCAACCTTTTGTTCATACTTCCAATTATTTGTCCACTCCGAATATCGGGTCGAGCGTATATTCGTCGTAAGGGTCTACATCGACAGCAACCGATATGTAGAATTCGTTCGCTTTCGTTATCGAGAACCTGTAATAATAATTGCGCCTAATATCGAAATAATCGCCCACAGCATGGCTTTCCGGCGGATTTTCGTAATATTTGAAATCGACGAGATATTCACGTTCCTGCTCCTCTGCGAATTTCACGCGGATTTCCGCGGCATCGGCAGCCTTGTTACTGCCGTCGGTCGTATTGCGGTACTCAGGAACATAGATTACAAACCGTCCGTCGGAGAGTTCGTCGAACGACAGTTCTCCGTCGTCGGCAACACCGTCCACGATATGAATATCCAGCGAACCGTCGGAATAATACCCGCCCTCGACATAATCAGGCTCATCGTAGACCTTGTCGGGAGCGCATAATCCGATGCGGTTATAGCGATGCAGTTTGACGTATTCGATAGTCCAGCCTTTCGTCGGACACTTCACCTCGATTTTCGCCATCGCCCGCAACATGCAAATCGTACCGAGATGCGTAAGCATATCCGACTTGAACGATACTCCCTCAAACAGTTTCACGCCGTACATCGGTATCGCATTGTCGGCAGACAGCACGAACGGAGCGACATAGCCGTATCGGCTCTCCGCACTGTTGCATATATCGTCGATAGTGGTCTGCCCCACCGTCGGATTCGACGGATAGGAGTGCCAGTTCGCCAAGATTACGACCTTGAAATCCGACGGGAAAGGCTCGTCGGACGACCAGTCTATCTTGCCGATAGCCTCGTAAAGGCGCGACCGCAGCGGATTGTCTTCGAGCGGAATAATATCGGTCGGTCTGAATGCGGCGAGATAGCGGTTCGACTTGTCGAAGAACATCACGCGATAGTTGCGGAAATCGATGTAATTCTCGTAGTCGGTACTCTTGCCGTCATCATATTCGACGCTTCGGGTAGACTGGCTCGCCGGCTCGCCGAGCGAGATACGGAATCCGACGGATACGTTCGACTTCGCAGGAACGGCACCGTTCTGCGAGTCGTCGCGACTGCACGACGAGAGCACCGCCGTCGCCGCCAAGGCAACGGTCGCTATCGCGCAGCGTATGTATCTGTCGAAATTCATTCCGTCAAACTCGTTTTTTTACAATCCTATCTCCTTATACACCACTCGCCACGAATTGATGTATATGTAAGTGTCCGTCCACCGGTAGCCCTCGTCGATAAAGAACGTCAATGGATATTCGTCCTGACGGTCGAGATACTCTTGGTCGGACATCGGGCGGTTATAATACCCCTTGAACAGCAGCAGGGCATCGATAAGGCGGATGGACAATACCGTATCGCCCGTATCCGTATTGCGCACCGTCAGACGAGCCGTGCCTTTGTTATCCATCATCAGTCGCGGAATCGTAAGTTCGGCAATCGCGGCACTGAACGTCGATGTCGCACGCGAAGATGCCGCATCACGCTCCAAATCGGCACTGCCCGAATCGACGTGCCAGGCGTGATAGACAATCGGTTCGTCGTCCAGCAGCAGATTGTCCCAGTTCATGGCACCGTTGGTATCGGTGATTGTGAAATCGAATTTGGAAGCGTCTATCTCCTCGCCGGACAAGTGCTGCAACACGACGCGGATATTGTTGGTATCCTTTTTCAGCGGCATCGTAATCGTATAGACACCCTCGGTATCGGCGAAAACCTGTTTTTCGAGGTATCCGTGGAACAGACGGTCTAGGTCGTCGCGCACGAATGCCGAGCCGACGGAATCGTATTCGCGCTTCATTGTGCAGGTAAGTCCCTCGCGCGTCGCGGAATCGGAAATCGTGAAAGAGCCTTTGTCTGTCGTACCGCACCATGCGAGCAGGTCGTAGGTACCGGGTTCGACATCGACGGTCATCGCGTAATCATCGGCGGCAAGTGCTTCGCCCGCCTCCGTGCGCTGCCACACGACGTTGCCGTTCTCGTCCAAAACATAAAGCGTAACGGATTCGACCTCGTTGGCGAATGCGTCGGCGTATTTCATGTTCCAATCGTAGCGGAATTTCACCCGATATGTAATCGAACAATCGCCCTCGTAATCGTAAATCGACCCGTCGCATGCGACCATTGTCAGACAAATCAGCATCAGTCCGAACCGGCGCAGTCCGGCGACCGTTTTTTTATGCAAGACAACCAATCGTTCCATGACAATATGTTTCAGTAACTTTTTCAGCGTATATTATGGTCTGCGGCGCACCGCAGTGAATTTTCGGTTTCGGTGGGAAAATCGGACCGGCATCATGCCGCGGCATCCGCTCTCCGAGCCCGTTCCTCTCTTTGCACCGGAACGGAGGTGCTTTTCGTCTTTTCTGAAAATTTCGGACACGGCGGGCGGATTGCCCGCCGCTCCGAAATAATCGATAAATAATTAGAGTTCTACATTCTGGTTAACGACCTTCCACGAGAGAATCTTGATGTTCGCTCCGACCTGATAGAGTTTGTCTTCGTTGAACGGATCATCAGGAATAATCTCCTCATCCGGATCGAAGACACCCATACCGAGACTCTTGATGCTCGTTACGTCGAGAGCGTAGACGTGGTTACGAACCACACCGTATTTAGCCTCCGGAATATTGCCAGCCGCATCCTTATCATTGTTGTTGAAATGCTGGATAGGAATATTGTAGTACATCAGACCGCCCTTGTATGCGAGAGCCTCGTTGGTCGCATTGAATCCTGCGAGAACATCGTTCGCCTGCTCGACTGCCGTTTTGCCGTTCGCATCCGCTTCGATAAGTTCGTATGTGCTGTCGGCAAGTTTTTTATAGAGAGGAGTAGTGGTTGCGAGCGTCAGTTTGACATTCACAAGACCGCTGCTCAAACCGACGAGTTCTGCATTAGCATCCGAAATCTGCGTATATTTGGTTGCATCTCCCTCAACGGTTGCAATGTAATAATTGAGAGCCTCCTGTCTTTTGAGATTGTTGAATACATACGCGATGTAATGAGCCTCCTTGTAATAAATACCGTTATAACGTACAAGGTCCAAAGCGGTACCGTCTACATCGGTAACTTCCGCAAGCAACAGCGCAGATGTAATGGTATGTTCAGGATCCGCAGTAACGACAGCCGAAGTATTGGTATTCTCGGCGCAATAGATAGGCGCGTCAATCGCCGTATAATTCTTCGCGTTCGCGTAGTTCAACTCCTCGGTCTTGCCGTAGTTGTAGGACATGCCCCAGTAACTGCGGTGGTTGTTGGCTTCGCTCCAAGGGAAAGTAAATCCGAGTTCGTCGTCAGTCCAACTCGTCTTGATATTCTTAATCATGTACGATTTCTTGGTCGTAGCGTTGAGTGCCCAACCGAGGAAATGGATATGGATGTTCTCCGAACCGATATTGGAACCCGAACCGGCCTGGTTAGGGTCGCCGGCAACCGTCATCTTCATTGCAAAGGTATCATCCTTACCCTCTACCGGAACGAGTGCGCCGTCTACACCCTCCTTCTTCGTAAACGTAACCTTTATTTTCGCAGCCAGACGCTCTACATAAATGGTTACGCGCTTGGCATCGTCTATATCACCAGGGTCGGTAACGAAATTGGAGTCGTCCAGAACAGTAACGAAATACTTCTCGTCGCCGCTGCGCGCGTATGACGAAGTCGTCATGATAAAGTATTTACCATTCTTGAAACCGCCGTCGGTCGCAGCCTCATTGGAAAGCAGAGTCTGCATCTCGTCGAGAGTGTTTCCGTGCGTGAATGCAGCCGGACGGTTGAGAATAGTTACCACATACTTCGGAAGGCTCGTATCGGTAAGACCTTTGAGAGCAACGACAGTATTTCCGTTGAACTCGACATTGCCTTCTTCATACGAACCCGACGTACCGCCGTTCCAAACATTTGCAGTCGTTACGAAATTTCCGGCTGCATCATAAAAATAAAAGTCGGCAGTCAGCACGTCCTGTTCCTCAGCGGTTCCCAACTCGAAGTCTCCGGCAGTCGCACGTGTACCGGCAACATCTACGATGCGGACATTCATGTAGGCTGCGCTTTCGCCCGTAATCGTACCTTTCGATACATTCGTCTCGTCGGTCGAGCATCCTGCGAATGCCAGCGATGCCGCCAATCCGATTGAAATAATTTTTTTCATCTGTTTTTTGATTTTAATTGGTTTGTTGATTAGTTATTTATAGTTTTTTCTTTCAGTTTCGCAATCTGTTCCAATGCCCCGTCCGCCTGCGGTATGCCCTCGGACTTGGCACGCGACATATACTGTTCGGCTGCGTCGTAGTTTTTGGTCATAAGTTCATATACACCGCGCGTATACGTCGCCTCGGCGGATTCGCCCGATTTGGCGAGATAGCGTTCGGCTGCCGCCATGTCGCCGCGCTGCAACGCCGTATTGGCGGCATTGAGATTGGCGGTCGGGTCGTCGGGGAACATGCGCACGGCGGTCTCGAACACCTCGTTGAACTCGTCCGAACCCGTTTCATAGGTTTGGGCGGCGAGATAGAACTCGTTAAGGTTCAGTTTCTGCGGCTGTGTCTTCATCACGCGCTTTATCTCATCGACATCGCTGAACCGGCGTACATTGTATTCGATTCGGTAGTCGGTATGGCGCAGCGCAGGATAGCAGTTCTGCAACAGGAACCGATATTCCTCGGGATAGGTGCGTTTGATTTTCAACTCCTTCGCATCGGGAGCGAGGTCGCTGTCTACCATCGCCAGAATCTCGCTGCGGTGCGCAAGATTCGACTTGTCCACGTAGCGGCGCAGACCGTCCCAGTCCTCCGGCTCGTAGTCGGTCGCTATGACGTCCGAATCGAAATGATAGAGTTGCCCGATATGTTTTTTGAGAGCCGCGGTACGTCCTTTCGCCAACTCGGTATTATGCGCATACGGGCTTTCGGGCGAAGCGTAGCCTTTGAGCCATACTGACGTTATCGTTATGTCGCGGTCGTTGCGCACGGAATCTATCGTCGCCTGAATTTTCGCCAGTTCGACGGTATTGCGGCGGTAGCCGGGATAGATGACGGTTTGGTTCACCGGAAAATCGATGAATGCCGAACCGCTGAGCGAGAAATGCTTTTCGCCCTCGGCGACCGGACGGACATACGCCAAAGCAGGCAGGCACGGTTCGAGCGGAACCGGTGCGACATACTCGTAGCCGCCGAGTTTGCCGGTCTGTTCGGCGAGCAGCGTATTGCAGCAACCGTAGTCCTCGCGGTGCATGAGCAGCGAACCGCCGTTCATCCACTCCGCATACGGGAACATGGCATGATAATCGACCTTCGCCGGTTTATCGGACGAACGGTAGGTCATCTCGCCGGCACCCGAAAGCATGCTTTCGCCGTTGCGGACGTAGTAGAAATAGCGTCGGCGACCGTAGACGCCAATCGACGACAGCGACAGCGTATCCGTTCCGTTCACGAAAAGCGGCGTGAACAGCACGGCGCGGTTGCTTTCGACTTTAAGGTCGGACATGTCGATGCCCATATCGACGACCATATACTCTCCGTTGCGCGACAGACGCAGCGAATCTATCGATGCGCCGTCCACATTCTGGGCGTCGGCACTCATGCAGATGCCCAGCAATACCGATATTGTGAGGATTGTCTTTTTCATCTCCCGCACGATTTAGAACACATAAACCAGATTTACAGCCGCCTTGGTCGGACCGACATAGTGGTGCGACTTGTCGCTCTCCACCTTCTTGCCGCAGCCCGCACAGCGGAACTTGTCGTATTGGGTATAGGCATATCCGACGCCTATTTCGAGTTCGAGATTCCAGTGGCGACCGAGAATCCACGCATAACCGTAGGCGACGCCCGCGCCGACGAACCAGCCCTGATAGCGGGAATCCGACAGTTTCGAGAAATCGGAGCCGAGAAATTTGATGCCGTTTTTCAATCCGCCGACATTGTACTGTCCGCCGTGGGCATGGAATCCGAGGAAATGTCCCGAAAAACGGTCGCAGAACCAGTAGCGTGCCTCCGGCTGAACGAGCCAGTGTTTCCAGCGGCGGTCGTGCGACAGCGTCCACATGTTCAGTCCTCCGGAAACATCGAGCGTCCACCGCGGCGCAAGACCGAACTCCGCACCGAGATTGACGTTCAAAAGCGCATCGTAAAGAATATTCGTCTTTACCGCAGCCTTCTGCCCTTTTGCTGCAAAACCGAGCAGAAGGAGTGCCGCGAGCATAATTATCCTCGACTTTTTCATACCTTCAACTTTCATTTTACCTCAATACCTATGATATATCCATCGTATCGACCCCTAATTCCGATACAATTTCTATGCGTCTCTGAACAAGATACGTGCAAACTTGTAACATGGTAATAACCATTGCAATAATAATGCGTATCGGCAACTTTGCAGTCCGTTTTGCCGTAACCGAAAATATTTTTATCCATGTTGTTGCACGAAAGTTTAAAAAAGCACTCGTTTTCGGCATAAACCGCACAAAATAGTCTGCATTTGTAAATATTTATATGTCAATATTTTACGCTATGGGGGGGGGTAATTTCGGTTAAATTTTTTTCGCAAAATATTGTGTGTTTTATAATATTATTTTTATTTTTGCAGCCCAAAATATAATCTCTTGTTCAGAGATTTTGCACGCCATTCGGCGACCACGGATTACGTATATTCAGCGAAAATCCTTATTTTTGCGAAAATTCGATTCGTCATGCGATTACAGCAGGTTTTCAAACGGAATATTCTGTCTGCGGCGGCGGCTTTGTCGATAATTTCGGCATCCGCTCACGCCGGCAATACCGCAATCGAAATGCCGATTGCCGATTCGGTCGCGACCGTCCGCGAACTGCCGCTGCCGAACATTCCACCGACCATGCGAAACCCGCGGGAGCGTGCCGCATATTTGCTGGCGCACTTTTGGGACGCGATGGATTTCGCCGACACGTCGGCAAGCCGCGACAGAGAGTTCATGGAGCAGAATTTCGCCAACTTCGCATCGGTGTTTCCCCACGCCGACACAACTGCTGTAACCGCGGCGATAGGCGGATTGCTGCGTCGTGCCGAAGCGGACAAACCGGCATACATGATGCTGGCGGAAATAGCCGAAAAGTATCTTTACGAACCTGATTCGCCGTTGTGCGACGACAACCTCTACATGATTTTCCTCGAAGAAATACTGCGCAGCCCGATACTCGACGAGTACGAGAAAATCCGTCCCGCATACCAACTGAATACGGCTCGCAAGAACCGTACCGGCTCGACGGCGGCAGATTTCTCATACGTCGGCAGGGACGGACGCAGACGGACGCTCCACGACACGGTCGGAGAGAGTGTGTTGCTCGTATTCTACGACCCCGAGTGCGAACACTGCATGGAGGTAATGGCATCGCTGCGCGACGATGGCGCAATCGGAGCGGCGGTGAGCGGCGGCAGGTTCGCAGTCGTCGCCGTATTCGCCGACGGCGACCGCGAATCGTGGAAACGGCTGCCGGACGTCATTCCCGACGAATGGACGGATGCGCTCGACACCACCGGAGTTCAGGAGCGGGAACTATACTCGTTCAAGCAGTTGCCCGCCCTATATCTGCTCGACGAAGAAAAGCGGGTACTGCTCAAAGAGTGCGACCGACGGACGCTATCGCAATCACTGGTTCAACGCTTCCAGAATCCGTCGGTTGGCTCGGTCGATAATCGAGTTCTCCAATGACGCCAGATAGATTTGAGTGGTCTTCTCGGAGGTATGCCCCATACCCGCGCTGATTACCGACAACGGAATATTGCGGTTGCGCGCCACAGTAGCCCAAGTGTGGCGCGCGACGTAGGATGTCAGCGGGGCATCGATACCCGCGAGTCTGGACAACTCTTTCAGTCTGCGGTTGTAAATGCCCAATGCAATCTGATACTCACGGAATGCGGTCGCAGGGTCGGACGAACCGATAAGCGGAAACACATAGGGACTGTCGCTCACGGCGTGTTCGTAACGACCTATGATACGTTCGATGCAGGGTTCGATGCGGATGACGAGATTCTGTCCCGTCTTGCGGCGAAAATACTCTATCGTGCCGCCGTGAATATCGGATTTGCGAAGAAAAGCCATATCGACGAACGCCATTCCCCTCATGCAGTAACTGAACACGAACAAATCGCGGGTCAGGGCGAGCGAGGATTCCGAACCGACATCGAGACGTTGAAGCCGCAGTATGACACGTTCGTCGACGGCACGTTTGCGGGTGCGGTCGACACCGGTATAGACATTGCGGAAAGGGAAAGTCTGTTTCACGATACGACGCTCGACAGCCTTGTTGTAGACCGACCGCAACACACGCATGTAAAAAGAGACGGTATTGCGCACGAGGTTGCGCCGTCGAAGCCACTCGTCGTACTCCGCCACTACCCTTTCGTTCAGCCGGCATAGGGGAATATCCCTGCCGAGGAAAGCGGCGAAACTGCTTATGGTACGACGATAGTTGCGTGCGGTGCCGAATTTGCCGCACGAATCGAGTTCGGAAGCCGACCGCTCCATATATTCCAATACGCAGATGCGGCGGCGCGGTGTCTTCGATTTTCCGGATTTAACTTGAATTACAGTCATAATATTCGCTTTTTAATATCAATCGGCTGAAAATTAAAACAGAAATGTCATAAAAGTATGTTTCGGGAAATCAAAGAGCATGATAACATACGGCATTTGAAATAAAAACGCTATCTTTGCCGTGTAATAAAAGAGGAATAAAATGGGAAACAAAATCAACGACCCGATAGCACGATTGATGGGTCTGCGCTACAAGTCGCACCCTTGGCACGGAATCGAGGTGGGCGAGAATGCGCCCGAGGTGGTTACGGCATTCATCGAAATGGTGCCGACCGACACCGTAAAATACGAACTCGACAAAGTCAGCGGCTACATCAAAATCGACCGCCCGCAAAAATATTCGACGGTAATACCCGCGCTATACGGCTTCATTCCGCAGAGTTTCTGCGGCGACAGCGTAGCCAAATACTGCATGCAGCAGTGCAACCGCACGGGAATCACGGGCGACGGCGACCCGCTCGACATCTGCGTATTGACGGAACGCACCATAGCCCACGGCGACATCATAGTCAATGTACGTCCGATAGGCGGCTTCCGGATGCTCGACGGCAACGAGGCTGACGACAAAATCATCGCCGTACTGCGCCACGACGCCACATACAGCGGTTACAACGACATATCGGAGTTGCCGAAAACCATCGTTAATCGCTTGAAGCACTATTTCCTTACCTACAAGGATATGCCCGATACCGACAATTCGAAACCGAAGCGCGTCGAAATCATCGACACCTACGGCAAGGAAGAGGCACACGAAATCATCCGCCGTTCGCTCGAAGACTACAAATGTCATTTCGACGGACTGGAAGAGATTCTGCGGCACGTATAGAGAAGATTCGGCGAGCGGCATTAAAGACTTTAAGGACCTTAAAGAAACGCTCCCCTTTTCAAAAAACAAAATTCCTCGGCAACTTTCGGTTGCCGAGGAATTTTTGTTACGGGCGGCTGCGAACCGTTACGGTTTTTCCGCAAGCGAATAGTCATAGTCGCCGGTAATTTCGGTTGCGGTATACTCGTTGCCGAACTTGTCCGTCGCAACGACTTTGACACTCGCCGCAGAGTTTTTCAACGTATATTTATAAATATGGAATCCGTTGGTCATGTAACTGTTTCTGCCTCCGCCGATATGTCCGCGACCGACCACTCCGGTATGATAGCCGATAGCCCAGAAATCCTGACTCGAATTGTTCGGTACGAGCGTCGGATTCGTCATGCTGTTGGTCGAAGAGAACGGCAGCGTCGTATCGTCATATTTCTTGTTCGCAATCAAAGTCATATCGCCCGAGTACACGCCGTTCTCGTACACCTTGACCTTCCAAGAGGAGTCGGCATTGAAGACATTGGCAAGCAGTACGTTGCTGCCGTGCTGATACTGGTAGTACTCGTACTTGCCGCCGCATTTCATGTTACCGCGGTAGAGACGGATTTGATAGTCGCGTTCGTTCATGCCGGCATTGACGCCCTTATAGTACCAGTCCTTCATCGTCGAACCGCTTATGGTATATACAGCATATCCGTTAGGGCAGCCGTCGCCGTTGACGTTGGAATACCACCACGAACCGCAAACCGCCGCATGAACATGCTCGTACATGCCGGACCTCGTAGGTTCGTTGCGCATGTAGTGGGTATGACCCGACATGATGTGTCCCTCCTTGAACTGCTTCAACTGCGAAAGTACATTCTGAATGTTCTTATTGCCCGAATTTACAATCGGAATGTGGACGCACAGAATCACCATCTTCGTCTTCGGTACGAATGACAAATCCTGACGCAGCCACTGATACTGTTCGTCCGTAAATCCGAGCGAATAGTTGGAAGCATTCGTATTGCTGTTGTAGATAATGTCGCGCATACATACGATATGGACGTTGCCGCGGTTCCACGAATAGTTGATAGGACCGAATACCGTTTCGAACTCGCGCTGGCACTTGATATTCGTCGTGCTGCTCGTCGCATCCGCCGACAGAGGGTTATTGGTATAAAAATAGGTATAGTCGTGGTTGCCCATCACCTGGAATACCGGCATGCCCATATTGCTTACCGACATCGCATCGCGCATCGCAGGCATGTTGCTTACCGTATTGACTCCGTCCTGCGAATAGACGATGTCGCCGAGCGTAACGCCGTAGCAAGGCAGGGTTTTGGTAGCCGCATGCTTCTTGACATCGGGAACGCTCTCCGCCCTGAATCGGTTGATGTGAGTTCCCGGACGGCACTGCGGGTCGGCGAAACAGAAGAGATTGAACTCCGTTTCCGCACCGTTAGGCAGTTTCTCGACCGTAAAGTCGTAACGCCTGCGCGTCGGCGAATAACGCTCGAAGAAGCAAGGCTGACCGTAGGAGTTCACGCCCACCTTGCAGTCCTCAGGAATCGAATAGAAGATATACCATGTGTCGCTCTTCGCAATCAGCGAATAGTATCCGCTCGCGTTGGTTTGGACAGCCGAGAAACCGTCGCTGACAACGACTCCCGACAAAGGATTGCCGTCGCTGTCCTTGACGAATCCGCAGGCGACAGGACCGGATATGGCGGAGGCGGAGGTAATCAGAATATCGTCGATGCAGAACCGCGACTGCGAATCGCCGCCCGCCATGAACTGCACACGGTCGGAAGGTGCGACCGACGAGAAATCTACGGTGAACGTCTCCCAACCCGGCAGGCTGCGGCGACCGCCTATCGTTACCTCTTTCGTATCCTTCACATTGCCGCTGTCGTCGAGCAGATTCACATGAATGAACGACGTCTGCTCCTTGGCTCCGTCCACGAACGGGCAAGCCTTGAACGAAACTTCGATTTGCGCGCTGTTTCCCGAGAGGTTGCAGAGGTAAGGGGTGGTAATCCAGCCCTTCTCGCTCGCCGTACCGAGTTTCACGAATCCCTGACGAACGTGAGCCGCATTGCTGCTCCACTCTTCGAGTCCGAACAACTGATTGATTTTGGCGGAATAAGATGTCAGCCTGCTGCCGTCGGTAGTCGGCGATGAAGCCGAAACGGTATATGCCAGAGCGTCCGTCAGCGCATTCGGAGAATACGAACCGACAGTAACGCCCGACAGCGTAACGCTGTTGGCCATATTTATATAGTCGCCGCCCCAGCACAACTTGTCGAAGCCCTCGAACAGTACCTCACGGCTTCCTGCGGTACGCAGAGCCGAAGTGGTAACGGTCGCCGGCTTCGAGACGTTGCCAGCCAAATCGGTTACCGTAACGTAATATTTCGTTTCGGGTTCGAGATACGGAAAAGTGAAACGTGCAGGCCACTCGATATAGGTTTTGCTCGGCGAAATCGTCGTCGTGTACTCCTGATATTTGTCCGTACAAGCCGAATCCTTATAGATTGCAACCGTATATTTGCGCGATGCCTGCTCGACTTCGCTCCACTCCACGGTAACCGAGTAAGGCGATGCCGCAACCTGTTTCGCGACCGGAACGTCGGTCGATGTCGCACCGTCGTATCTGACGAACTCCACTTTCACATCATCCACATGGAAACGGTTGTTTGCGGAGGATACGCTCGCGGCGTTGGAGAAGATGATAATTCGCGAAGTCGCCGTAACGCCGCTCAACTCGACGCTGTAAGTGTTCCACTCCAACTTCTTGTCGAGGTCGAACGTCTTGCGGTCGACTTCGGTATATTTCGACAACTTGTAATCGGAATCCACCGTACATCCGTCCACTGCGCATACTCCGACAGCCGTACTGTCGTCGGCGGACAAGGTTCCGTAGGTGCATGCCTTGAACGTAACGCGGACGGTCGCCTTACCGAGCAGTGCGGACAACTCCGGTGTAACGATGCCGGCACGGACTTTCGTAATGCCGAGTTTGAGATAACCCGGACGCGCCAGTATCGCGGTAGACGTGGCAGATACCGAAGCGTCGGCAGGATTGCGCCACCAAGCCCAGTCTCCCAGACCGCAACTGTTCACGACCGACTTGTATGTCGTGAAGAACTGTTGTTCGCGGTCGCGCTTCGTATATTTATAGGTAGTTTGCGAAGCCGACGTCCAGTCGCCCCATGCCGTACCGTCGGCAATGTCGGTAAGGCTCGAATACGACGACGGAACGTATCCTGCGGCGAGTGTGGTTATGTCGCCGTTCCATACGAGTTTGCCGAAATTCTCGAACAGAATGGTTTCGCCTTCGTTGCGGGCAGCGGAAACGACCTCACCGCAATCTGTCGGCGCGGTCGAAACGGTGAGCATCGCCGATTTCTTGGACGTAGTCAGATTCTTCGCCTGCACCTTATAGACGGTATTCGGAGTAAGTCCCGTGAATACGAATCGCGGCGGGCAGGTCGGATTGTCTGCCGAATAAGGGAACAGGGCATTGTTCGTAACGCACATATCGTCGTTCGGCTGCCATGCGACGAGCAGTTGGTTGCGCTCGTCGTAAAGGTAGAGTTCGTACGAATCTGCCGTATCGACAGAATAGTCGGTCGGGAAACCGTGTGCCGACCACCCTACCGAAACCGTCGTATCGGTAGCGCGGAGAAGGTTTACCGTCAAAGTCGAAGCGTTGCTCTCGAAGAGATATTTGCCGTCCGCAAGTTCACCCGCAGTCGCGACCTGTGCGAACGACGATTTCACGAGCGGGAAATTGTAGACCATACCCGCCTGCAAAGCCTTGGTCGGTTTGCGGCAGAAGGTATATTTGCCTTTGCTAGTCGTAACGTCGTAATAGACGTTGCCCGTAGTCGCCGTAAAATCGACAGGGGCAATCAACGCCCAGCCGTCCGAGGAAACTCCCTTCGCAGGCTCGGCATAGTTGAGCGTAACATTGCGTCTGTTGAGCGTGCCGAGAGAATGTCCCGCCAAATCGACGCTGCCGACACCGGACAGATAGCCGTCCTCGACACGCATCGTTATCGAATTGACGGTTTCGTCGGCATCGACCTCCACCCGGAATCTCGCGATAGCCGCCACAGTATAGAAGTCGAACGACGAAGCGTCGGCAGTAACGCCGACCATGATATTGCGCGCTCCCGTATCGGCATCGGCTGATGCACGGTAGGTCTGTATGTTCGGCAGCGTAACTTTCGCTTCGCCGGCAGTCATCTCGACAGCCGATGCGGGATAGACCGCATACATGGTCTTTGACTGCGACATAATTGAACCTGCGAACACTCCGTGAACGGACTTCGCGCCCGATTTGAGTTTGAACGTAGCCGTCTTGGCGAGGTCGGTTACCGCAATTTCGTCATCCGCCCGCCACAGCATCTGGATGGAGCCGTCCTCCTTCTGCTCGGCAATCGTGCGGCTGTCCGGACGCTCCTCGATAAATGCGTCGAGCGAGGTTACGCCGAATCCGTCGGCGACATCGATACTTTCGTCGGTATGCGAGCATGCCGTCATTGCGAAAACGGCGCACACCAGTGTAAAAAATGCAAATCTTTTCATAATCGCCTCCTTTTTCAGTTATCCCAAGCGTCGCCGCCATCTCCGTAATTCATATCCGGGTCCGAAACCTCGAACCCCCTTTCCATACACACCCTAACGGACTGAATGGTCGGTTGTTGATACATTTTCATATCGTCGGTAAGTTAAGTAATTTAGGTTATATCTTTACAAAGATATAAAAATATCCATTATCTTTGCAAAAATTTTCGGAAACAGTAAAATTTTACGATTATGAAAAAGGCATATGTTTTCCCGGGTCAGGGAGCGCAATTCAGCGGTATGGGCAAAGACCTGTACGACAATGTTCCGCAAGCGAAGGAACTGTTCGACAAAGCGAACGAGATTCTCGGATTCGATATTACCGAAATAATGTTCAACGGCACTGCCGAGGAACTGAAACAGACCAAAGTTACGCAGCCGGCGGTATTCCTCCACTCGGTGATTCTCGCACAGTCGCTCGGCATCGAGCCGGACGCGACGGCAGGACACTCGCTCGGCGAGTTCTCGGCTCTCGTAGCGGCAGGCGCACTGTCGTTCGAGGACGGTCTGCGACTGGTTGCCAAACGCGCCGAAGCGATGCAGAAGGCTTGTGAGATGCAGCCGGGTACGATGGCGGCAATCATCGGTCTCGACGACAAGACGATAGAGGACGTGTGCGCGGGAATCGACGGCGTAGTGGTCGCAGCCAACTACAACTGCCCGGGTCAGTTGGTGATTTCGGGAAGTCTCGAAGCCGTGAATGCCGCATGCGAAAAACTCAAAGAGGCAGGTGCGCGCCGTGCGCTCGTACTGCCTGTCGGCGGAGCGTTCCACTCGCCGCTGATGGAGCCGGCACGCAAGGAGTTGGAGCAGGCTATCGCCGAAGCACCGTTCCGCACGCCGAAATGCCCAATCTACCAGAATGTGGATGCCAAGCCGCATACCGACCCCGAGGAAATCAAACAGAACCTTATCGCCCAACTCACCGCTCCGGTACGCTGGACATACATCGTCCGCAACATGATTGCCGACGGGTTCGCCGATTTCACCGAACTCGGACCGGGCAGCGTATTGCAGGGACTTATCAAAAAGACCGATGCGAACGTCTCGGTAGAGTCGAAAGCGAATCTGTAATCTGCAACGGCTTCCGTCATTCGGCGGAGCGGGCGTTTTACGACGTCTGCTCCGCCGATTCGTTTCTGGTTGCGGTGCAGGCAACAATTTCTTAATATTTTGCATATATTTTATAAAAAATTTAATATAATATTGCATCGTATAAATATTTTTTACTATTTTTGTCCTGCAAAAAGATTTTAACGGCAAGTTCGATTATGAGTTCACTTATAGATTTTTTCAATAATCAGGCGACGGAGAACAAGGGATTGTCGCACAAAAACAACGTAATCAAGCGCAGCATCATCGCCTACATGGCGATAAACGGCGAATCGACGCTCGCCGAACTTACGAAAGAGTTGAGAATAAGCGTTCCGACAATCACCAAACTCGTTCAGGAGTTGGTCGAGGAGGAAATCGTAAACGATTTGGGCAAGGTCGAGACTCCGGGCGGAAGACGTCCGAACGTATTCGGACTGACCAACTCGACGATATATTTCGCAGGTATCAATGTCGGTCGCGACCGCATGACGTATGTCATAACGGATTTGCAGAACAACATCATACAGGAGGTCGTGGACGACACGTTCGAACTGACAGACCGTCTGCAATGTCTTGAAAAAATCTGCTCGAACATCGAAAACTTCATAAACAACTGCGGCATCGAGAAGAATAAGATTCTGGGAATCGGGGTCTGCATCGTAGGTCGTGTGAACACCCAGCAGGGTCGTTCGTACAAATACTTCACGAACAGTGAGGAGTCGCTGCACGACATCATCGAAAAGCGCATCGGCATCCGCGTACTCGTCGAGAACGACACCCGTTCGCGGTGCTATGCCGAGTATACATGCGGCAAGTCGAAGGACGAGAGTAACGTCATATACCTGCACCTCGGTCTGGGTGTGGCTATCGGAATCGTCGCCGACGGCAAACTCTACTACGGAAAGAGCGGTTTCGCGGGCGAGTTCGGACACATTCCGTTGTTCGACAACGAGAAAATCTGTTTCTGCGGCAAAAAGGGCTGTCTCGAAACCGAGATTTCGGGTATAGCCATCGAGGAGAAGATGCGCGAACTCGTCAAAGGCGGTGCGAACACCATTCTTCGTAAAAGATACGAGAACAACGAACAGATACACATCAACGACATCATCGCCGCCGCCCGCAACGACGACAACCTTTCGATAGAACTCATCGAGGAGGCGGGCGAAAAGGCTGGAAAGGCTGTGGCGTTCCTGATAAACATATTCAATCCGGAGACGGTCATCGTCGGCGGAAATCTCGCCGCTGCGGGCGACTACATCATGTTGCCGCTCAAATCGGCGACCAACAAATATTCACTCAGTCTCGTTTACAAGGACACCAAGTTCCGCGTGTCGAAGATGAGCGACAATGCTCCGGCATGGGGCGTCGCGATGCTTATCCGCAATCAGGTAATAGGTTTATAGGGCATGCTGCTCCACGGAGAAAAATGCAGTCTGCGTAGTGTCGGGTCGAAAGACATCGACACTATTCTTTTGTGGGAAAACGATTCGGAGGTCCGCCGTTTCGGCGACAGCGAAAAGATATTCACCCGCGAAGACATCGAGACGTTCGTGCGGAACCAGCAATACGACATTGCGGCGACGGAGCAGCAGCGATTCATGATAGACATTCCCGACGGACGTAGTATAGGCGCGATAGACCTGTTCGACTACGACGGTTCGACGGCTGGCATAGGCATTCTCGTATATGCCCGCGCAGACCGCCGAAAGGGATATGCCGCCGATGCCCTGCGGACGCTGATACGATATGCACGGAATTTGAGGATTTCGGTTCTGCACGCTTCCGTCGCAGCAGACAATACGGCGAGCCTGCGGCTGTTCGGCTCCTGCGGCTTCGTGCGCAGCGGCGAATCGGACGGAACGGTCCGGTTCGAGATGAGGCTATAAACTGTCGGTAGTATAAAGTCTTTAAGGTCATTAAGGACTTTAACGACTTTTTCCTATATTTGCACTGCAAAACAATTGACAAAATGAGAATCATATCGCCATCAATACTCGCAGCCGATTTCGGCAATCTGGGACGCGATGTCGCAATGCTCGACGCATCGCGTGCCGAGTGGATACATTTCGACGTCATGGACGGAGTGTTCGTACCGAACATTTCGTTCGGATTTCCGGTACTCAAATCGGTGCGCAGCGCGACGAAAAAGGTATTGGACGTACATTTGATGATAACCGACCCTATCCGTTACACAAAGCGTTTCGCCGAAGCGGGTGCGGATATCGTAACGTTCCATTACGAAGCGACGAAGGACATCGCCGCATGTATCGAATCGGTACGTTCCGCCGACGCGAAAGTCGGCATAAGCATAAAGCCCGCGACCGATGTCCGCGTACTGGAAAAATGGCTGCCGGAACTCGATTTGGTGCTTGTCATGAGCGTGGAACCCGGTTTCGGCGGGCAGTCGTTCATCGAAGCGTCGATAGACCGTATCGCCGAACTGCGCCGCATGGCTGATGCCTGCGGGTCGAAATGCCATATAGAAGTGGACGGCGGAATCTCGGCAGCCAATGCCGCCCGAATTTTCGCAGCGGGCGCCGATGTTCTCGTAGCAGGCTCGTCGGTATTCGGCGCGGCAGACCCGAAAGCGGAAATAATCAAAATGCTCGAAGCGCGATGATTTCGATAGACAATCTCTCCGTAAGTTACGGAGGCTGGACGCTTTTCGACCAGATTTCGTTCCTCATCAACCCCAAGGACCGTATCGGTCTGGTCGGCAAGAACGGAGCGGGCAAGACAACGATACTCAAACTTATCGCCGGAGAGCAGATACCGACATCGGGTGCGGTAACGCGTAACGGCGAATGCACCATAGGCTATCTCCCGCAGCAGATGAAGGTCGCCGACACGACAACGCTGCTCGACGAAACCGAAAAGGCTTTCGACGAGGTGCTGCGCATCGAAGCGGAGATAGAGTCGCTGACGCAACAGATTTCGGAACGCACCGACTACGAATCAGCGGAGTACGAATCGCTGCTGCACCGGCTCAACGAGGAGAACGACCGCTACCACATTCTCGGCGGCGACACGCGCGATGCCGACATCGAAAAGACGCTGCTCGGTCTCGGATTCCGCCGCGAGGATTTCCAAAAGCCGACGAGCCAGTTCTCGGGCGGCTGGCGTATGCGAATCGAACTGGCGAAACTGCTGTTGCGCCGCCCGTCGATATTCCTGCTCGACGAGCCGACCAACCACCTCGACATCGAGTCGATACAATGGCTCGAAGAGTATCTGCGCAACTACAACGGTGCGGTACTGCTGATTTCGCACGACCGCGCGTTTCTGGACAATGTAACCACCCGCACCATCGAATTGTCGCTCGGCAAGATATACGACTACAAGGTTCCCTACTCGCAGTTCGTCGTACTGCGTGCCGAACGGCGTGCGCAACAGTTGGCGGCATATCAGAACCAGCAGAAACTGATAGAGAAAAGCGAAGAGTTCATCGAGCGCTTCCGCTACAAGCCGACCAAGTCGAATCAGGTGCAGTCGCGCATAAAGCAACTCGACAAACTCGAACGCATCGAGGTCGAGGAGGAGGATTTGGCGACGCTGAACATAAAATTTCCGCCCGCGCCGCGTTCAGGGCAGATTGTCGCCGACATAAAGGGCGTCGGCAAGGCATTCGGCAATCACAGAGTGTTCGCAGGAGCGGAATTCACTATACACAAGGGCGACAAAATCGCTCTCGTCGGGCGCAACGGCGAGGGCAAAACCACTTTCGCACGGATGCTTATCGGCGAAACCGAACCGACGGAGGGCGAAATCAAGATAGGAGCGAATGTGAACATCGGTTACTATGCCCAGAATCAGGACGACCTGATGAACGGCGATTTCACGGTTTACGACACTCTCGACAGGGTTGCGGTCGGCGACATACGCACCCGCCTGCGCGACATTCTCGGAGCGTTCCTTTTCCGCGGCGAAGATGTGGACAAGAAGGTCAAGGTGCTGTCGGGCGGCGAACGTTCGCGGCTCGCCATGGCTCGTCTGATGCTCGAACCGCACAACCTGCTCGTACTCGACGAGCCGACCAACCACATGGACATGCGCTCGAAAGACATTCTGAAATCGGCGATACAGAAGTTCGACGGAACGGTCGTAGTCGTATCGCACGACCGAGAGTTCCTCGACGGAATGGTGGACAAGGTCTACGAGTTCCGCGACGGAGGGGTGCGCGAATATCTCGGCGGAATCTACTACTTCCTCGAAAAACGTAAAATCGAGAACCTGCACGAAATCGAGCGCAAGTCATCAGCGTCTTCGGAGCAGTCGTCGAAAGCGGAATCCGCCACGGGCAAACTCTCCTACGAGCAGAAGAAGGAGCAGGAGAAGGCGATACGCAAAATCAGGAAGAACATCGAATCCATCGAGAACGAACTGGGCGGAATCGAAAAACAAATCGCCGATTACGACGCCAAGTTCGCCGCCGCGACATCTTACGATGCCGACGATTACAAGGCATACGACGACCTGAAAAAACGTTACGACCACATGATGCACGAGTGGGAAAAGGCGAACTACGAGTTAGAGATAACGGAGGGATAGAAGATTTCGGACTTGTAGCGAAGATAATATTAGCGACCTTAAAGTCCTTAAAGACATTAAAGACTTTAAGGTCGTTTTCGCTTATTCCTTGTCCGGCAGGCACTCGTCGCCGAGATATTCGCGCACGGCATCGGCGAATATCCGCGCCATGCGGAACTGAATCTCCGAATCCTTGCCGCGTGTAGGATGCCAACCGTAAGTTACACCGTCGATAACCTCCGTGTTGCCGTATTCGTTTTGTGCGAATAGTATTGAAATCTGCTCTCCTGTTACGGGGTCGGGTTCGTCTTTCGTGAAGCCGATGTTTTCGTCGAATGCACAAAGATGCGTGTAATCCTTCCAACGCTCAGCCAGACGGCGAATTGAAGTGTTATAGGCTACGCGGGCATCGTGCCAATAGGTACACAGCATAATCTTCACCGGCTTTCCGCCCTCGATGCCGAACCACCTCGAATCGGGATTATGTTCGAGCGCACGGCATTCGTCTATATATTTGCGGATGATATAGTCGAACGCCTGCGAATAATCCATATTTTCGTTCACATCATAATCGTGATAATCTTCGAGCAATTTGCTTTCGTCGCATATATTCTGATTATGGACGTGCATTACCGCCAAAAGGTCGAAAGAGTCGATTTCCTCGAACGAAAATTCCCCCCCCCTAAAAATTCTGACGGCACTATCAGTCGGTCTGATACCCGATACAGCACGATTTATAGGCTTCAACCCGAGTTGTTCACAACCCATCTCGAACCATGTATTATCAGGTGTAGCAATCGAGGCTCCTATCATGTAGATCGATTTCACGCTTTTTTGTTGCGACTTATCATATGCAAGACGTGTGCTATCGCACGACATGAAAACAGAGATTGCGGAAAGCAATATAAGAACACGTATAATTTTCACAATATCTCGGGATTATTTGAATCGTATGCAAAATTACGGTTCTTTGACCATATATTCAAATATATTTCAGTATTTTTGTTGCGAAAACATATTTCTTATGGACAGCAATTTAGTATTCGGAATACGTCCCGTCGCCGAAGCAGTCGAGTCGGGGAAACAGATAGAGAAGATATACATCCGCAAGGGCGCGGACGGTCAGTTGATGAACGACTTGCGCGACTTGTGCATCCGCCACCGCCTGCGCATTCAGGAGGTGCCGGTCGAGAAACTAAACAGACTGACAAAGGGCAATCACCAGGGTGTGGTAGCACAAATCGCCGCAATAGAATATGTCGGCGTGCAGGACATTCTCGACCGCGTACCTGACGACGAAACACCGCTCATCGTGATGTTCGACGGCGTAACCGACGTGCGCAATTTCGGAGGTATCGCCCGCTCCGCCGAGTGTGCGGGAGCGCACGGCATCATCACGTCGCTGAAAAGTTCCGCCCCCGTCAATTCCGAAGCGATGAAGGCGTCGGCAGGAGCGTTGAGCCGCATTCCGGTATGCCGCGTAGGTTCGATACGCAACACTATAAAGGCTTTGCAGAGCGAAGGTTTCCAAATCGTCGCAGCGACCGAACACAGTCGCAAACTGATGTATGACGCCGACCTGCGGAAGCCGACCGTAATCGTCATGGGTTCGGAGGACAACGGCATTTCGAAAGAGGTGCTGAAACTCTGCGACGAACAACTGGCTATACCGCTTATCGGTGCGATAGAGTCGCTTAATGTTTCGGCAGCCGCAGCCGTCATGCTGTTCGAGGTCGTAAGACAGAGAATAGGCGACTGATGATTTTAACGACATTAAAGTCCTTAAAGACTTTAACAATAATGGGCGGCAGCGGGAAAACTGTAACGGTAGAGGGCATCGGCGAGGTACGTCTTGTTCGCTCGGCGCGCAACCGTCGGATTTCGCTGTCGGTACGCCCGTCGGGAGAGGTGCGATTGAGTTATCCGTTCGGAGTGGCGGAGTGTCGTGCTTTGGCGTTTCTCGAAAGCAAGGCGGACTGGGTGTCGCAGGCTAAAAAACGTATGGCGGAGCGTATAGCAGACATACGCACCTATACGCCGGCAGAGATAGAGGAGTTGCGCCGAGCCGCAAAAGCGACGTTGCCGGCAAAGGTCGAATATTTCGCACGAAAATTCGGATTCTCCTACGGCAACGTTACGATTCGGGCGGCGCGAACCAAATGGGGATGCTGCACGAGCCGCAACAACATTTCCCTGTCGCTGTTTCTGATGACGCTGCCCGAGCATTTGCAGGATTACGTCATAATCCACGAACTCTGCCACACCGTCCACCACGACCACTCGCCGCGCTTCCATGCACTTGCCGACAGATGTCTCGGCGGTCGCGAAAAGGAGTTGCAGCGCGAGTTACGCGGGTATCACACGATGTAGGTGGGGGGGGGTAAAGTCCTTAAAGTCGTTAAGGACTTTAAGGAACGCGTCTTGTCAGAACAATTTCTTCTTAGAGGTCGTTACGACGAAATCTTTCAGGTAGAACGGCTCGAAATACGCCGTATCGACGAACTCGCCCGCCGCGAACGCACGTTCTGCCAGCACAGCCATTCCGCGAACCGACGGCACGACATCCGCAAGCACCGCATCGGCAAGCACATCGGTGCATTTTGCCGCCCCGCTGCCGAAAATCACGAACTCGCCGCACGACTTGCGATAGTCGGCGAAAGAACCTTCGGTTACGACCTCTGCCGAAACCTCGCTGCGCGCATTTCCCGCCGTATCGAACACCTGCGCATAGACCTCCATTCGCCGTGCATCGACCATCGGACACAGTAGTGCCGACGACCAGTCGTCCACGTCGATTATACCCGCCTCGTAGTCCTCGCGGGCGACCTCCGCCAACGCTTCGAGCGAATTTACGGCGATAAGCGGGCAGCCGATTCCGTAGCACAGTCCCTTGGCGAACGAAACGCCGATACGCAGTCCCGTATACGACCCCGGACCCTTGCCGACAGCCACCGCCTCGATGTCGTCGGGCGATATGCCGGTCTGCTTGAACAATTCGTCGACGAAAACACCGACCTTCCTGGCATGGTCGCGACCCTCGTCGCTTTCGCGCAACGAAATCAGTTCACCGTCTTTCGCGATACCGACCGAACAGATGTCCGTTCCGGTCTCTATACATAAAATCAATGCCATTGTCCTATATCTCTACTTAAAGCGTTTGAGAGCCTTGTCCATTTCGCGTTTAGCGTCGTTCTCTTTCAGATACTCGCGCTTGTCGTACGACTTGCGACCGCGCGCAAGCCCGACGACGATTTTCGCCAGTCCGCGGTCGTTCAGGAACAGCCGCAGTCCGACAATCGTCAGCCCCTTGTCCTGCGTCGCCCGCGAAAGTTTGGCGAGTTCCCTGGCGTTGAGCAGCAGTTTGCGGTCGCGTTTCGGGACGTGATTGTTGCACGAACCCCACGAATATTCGGCGATATTGACACCGCGAATCCACAATTCGCCGCGGTCGAAATAGCAGTAACTGTCCACCATCGACACCTTGCCCATGCGTATCGACTTTATCTCCGTACCGACCAGAACGACGCCTGCGACGTACTCTTCGAGTATCTCGTAGTCGAACGTCGCACGCTTGTTGCGAACATTTATGTTCTTGTAATCCGCCATATTTATGTTTGTACACCGACGCATCGGGCGTCAATCGAACTGCAAATATAACTCTTTTTCGTCAGTTTGCGAAATTATCGCGACAAACGGCATTGCGCCGTTCGGTCGCGGATATGCGGAATTAAGTCCGCGGGAAACCTCGGCGCGGCACAGGATTTGATACGTTATACGCCGAAGGGTGGTCGGTAAAGGTAACTAATTCTTTTATCTTTGATATGTTTTACACATCTTTCTGTTTATTTT
>ERZ827168.406-NODE-406-length-73624-cov-7.952385_pt1 | contig 73624 bp, 62 predicted proteins | sample MGYA00519868_ERZ827168 | MGnify/ENA primary metagenome ERZ827168 (study PRJEB31778, sample SAMEA3449271) | human gut metagenome | biome: human gut; feature: human-associated habitat; material: faeces | place: United Kingdom | collected 2010/2012 ... | reverse complement strand
CAACTTCTTCCAGATATTCGTCTATCAAAGCTAAGCCTTTTTCAAGGTCTTCCCCATGTGAAAGAGTCATTCTGAAAGTATGCGGCATATAGAAACAGTCTCCGTGGCAGACAAGTACCCCTTTCTCATCCAGAAGTCCGTTGCAGAAGGTTTCCGCATCCGTTTCCAAATCGTAATGAATCAGATAAGTGGTTCCATAGGCCTCCGCATATTGACGCAGATATTTATGTCCATCCAGCCATTTGTCAATGACAGCTTTATTTGTGTTGACGATTTCTCTGCTGCGTTCAAAAATTTTGTCCACATGTTCCAGCGCAATCGCAAAAATCCACTCATCAAATACGCCCCCACAAATCGAGTCATATGAACGGCGGTTAAAAATCTGCTGACGCATTTTTTCATCCTTGCAAATGATCCAGCCAACTCGAGTTCCTGCCATAGAATAAATTTTCGATGAACTGCAGGTAACAATCGCTTTGTCATACAAATCGGCAAAAGAAGGCATATATTCTTCCTTCAGTCCTCGATACATTTCGTCGCAGACAATCCACGCATTCTTTGATTTTGCGATTTCAATCAGTTCTTCCATCTCAGAAAGTTCAAGCAGCGATCCGGTTGGATTGTTCGGGTTGGTAAACATGATTGCTTTCGTGTTTTCATCCACGGCATTGCGAACTTCCGCTAAATCAAGCTTATATCCTTGTTCAGCCTTTAAATGGACGTCTCGTACCTCTACGCCCATGGACTTTGGAATAGAATGAAACTGCTGGTAGTTGGGCATGATGGAAATAATGTTGTCCGACGGATCCAAAAGTGTGAAAACAACCGTATTGTTTGCCCCGGTTCCGCCATGTACCAAGATAACTTCTTCTGCTTTTACTCCTTTGTAAAGCCCGGAAATCGCCTTACGCGTCCGCGGAGTCCCCTCAAAACGCCCGTATCCCAGGTTCATCTCCGAGAGTTCCTTCATAAAGCTTTCCATACTTTCTCCGGTCAGTTCAAACAGCTCTTTTACTGTAATCGGAGACACACAGCTTCCGCCCAGATAAATGCGGTTTTTTTCGCTGTCACAAGCCGGATTCAGCCAGTTTTCCAATACAAAATCATCTATTTTCATTATGTTTCCTCCTAAATTTCCGCTATGGTTCCCATATTCTTTTCTTCTGCAAGTTTGACAGCAACCTTCGCCGTAACAAGGTCCAAAGCAGCAAGACCGGTTGCGTCGAATATGGTAATGTCCTCTTCCGAAGTTCTGCCCGGCACCTGTCCGTTTAATACCTGTCCGATTTCTCCGCATATGCTGTCCTTTGAGACAATGCCCATTTTTGCAGGTATCTCCATTTCGCCAACCGTGCAGCACTGCGCTGTATCATCTGCAAAGGCCCTTGCCGTCCGGAAAATTTCCGGGTCGATTTCTTCTTTTCCGACCATGTCTGCTCCGATACAGGAAAGATGCGTCCCGGGCTTTACCCATTCCCGCATAATCAGTGGTTTAGTGCTTCGCGTTATCGTCAAAATCACGTCGCTCTTCCCTGTTGCCGTTTTCAAGTCATTCGTCGCCTCAAAAACGGCGTCTGTTTCAATTCCAAGCTCTTCTTTCAGACGGTTTTCTATAGTTTCAGCGAAATGAACGGCATTTTCATAATCAATCGGGTCTGCAACAATTACGTGTCTTAACCGGGGCATTTTTAGCAGTGTTGCCCCTAAAAGGTAAATCGCCTGCCTTCCGGCACCGACTAAAAGCAAGGTCTCACTATCTGCTTTTGCCAGCGTGGCTGCCCCGATTGCCGCTGCTGCTCCTGTCCTAAGACTGGTGATATAAGAAGCATCCATAACGCCAATCGGAAGCCCTGTTCGTGAATCAAACGCCATCAGTATTCCTGTAAATACCGGTAAATTTTCTTCCGCATTTTTAGGAAAGTTATTCAACAGCTTTGCACCGTGGATACCCACATCGCCGAAAACTCCGCCGGAACGAATATCCATGATTCCGCCATTTTCAAACTTGTATTCCACCAGCGGCCAAGCAACTGCCTTTCCCTGTGCCTTAGCTTGATAAACAGCCTCTACGCCTTCAATAACACTTGACAAGTCTAATGCTTCTGCCAAATTATCCCTGCTCAATACTCTTATCTTCATCGCCTGCTTCTCCTTTTCATCTGTTTTGTATGGTTTCATTATGCCATGTGTTTTCTTTTCCTTCCACTTTATATTTATGTATAAAAAAACATATTTTAGTTTACTTTTTTAGATAAAAATACTATACATTTTATTTTTTATGCGATATACTGTTTGTAAATAGGAGGGTTACATTATGAATTATACAGTTTCAGACTTTTATAAAACCTTTGAAAATGGTTTAAAACTAATAGCTGGAGCAGGAGGCATGTCGCGAACTGTTACAAGTGCCGGAATTTTAGATTATGAAATGGAATCTGTACTAAAAGACAAATATATGCATACGAATTTTCGCGAAAATCAGTTAGTAATTTCAACCTTTTTATATGCAAAGAATAATCCCTTTAGCCTGTTGGATGCCGTCAAGCATCTTGTTTCCAAAAATGTCAGCGGGCTGGTCATTAAGAATGTCTTTCGTCTGCCGATTCATGAGTCGCTTCTCCGCTATGCAGATTCAAAAAACTTTCCTGTTTTTTTGCTGGAAGCGCAGGATATTTACATCGAAAACATTATATATGAGGTGAGCCGCCATTGTGAACTTTTGCAGGATGCGCGCTTTTCTCAGAAAAAGCTGGCGCATATTTTGTCCGGTGACCTTTCCGAAAACGAAATCGCAGCACAGGTCAAACAGCTTTCTCCTTCCTGCGCTAATCAATTTTTTAACTTATATATAAAATTTGGCGATCAGCTGTCAAATGCAGATTTTGACACGTATGATAAGAGATTTGCAGCAAGCAGCCTAAATGTGCCCGGAAATTTTTTGCTTTTAAGTGAATATGGACTTTTCTACACACATTCGCAGGAAAATATCGCTTCTGTCTATACCGACGTTCTTTTTCAGCATATTCTGGATGTGCTGCTTCAGCAAGATTCCTACAGCAGCTGCGGCGTCAGTCAATATCATCTGCGTCTTGAAGAGTATAAAATGAGTCTGCAGGAAAGCCTTTATGCCGCCGATATCGCAGATGCCGACGGACAACCATTTATCAAGTACACCGAGCTCGGGATACGCCGGATTCTTTATCCTTTCGCTTCCAGTCGGGAAATGCAGCGTTATGCGAAAGACATTCTTTCTCCGGTTGAGGATTATGATATTGAAAATACCAGTACCTTGATGGAAACGCTGCAGACCTATCTTCATGTCGACTGTAATTTGCCTGCCGCTGCCGAATCGTTAGGTCAGCATAAAAACACGATTCGTTATCGTCTGGATAAAATACATGAATTGACCGGTCTGGACTACAAAAAATTCTCACATCTTGAGCAGCTTTCAGCTGCGATGAAAATCCGGCCGCTGAATACAGAAAAGTAAAGACTTGCTCTGTCCACCATCTCGTCATACTCAAAAACCGCCCTCTGCGTAAAGCATCGGGCGGTTTTACCGGTGATGGTTTGACTCTGTATTAAAAATACTTTATTTTAAAATCCCAGCTCTTCTCCAACGATTATGACATGGAAATCAGATTCTATCGGCTTTTTGTGAATGATTGTTGTAATATTGCAAAAACGATCCTCTCCTCTGCAGCTTACACATCTTCCTGCTACAAGACCCGGACATTTCTCACCATATTTAACCTTATTCATGGGTGCTGCGATATCGGCAATACGCTTACGGCCGCTTTCTTCATCTCTTACGATTTTATTGATGCCAACAACCATAATAATTCGATCCGCACCGTATAAACTGCCTGCGATTCTGTTGCCGACACCATCTACATTTATGATTTCGCCTTCCATCGTAATCGCATTGGCGCTTAAAACAAATACATCACTGGTCAAATAGTCTGCTAAAATATCTCTCGCCTGCTCTCTGGTCGGTGCCTTTACATATCCATACTCATCGCTGTTGTAGCTATGCAGGTTTAACGCCGCAACATTGGGAATCAGCTTGCACCCTCTTGTTTTCAACTCGCTTTCCATATCGAGTTCGTAGAAGGAATGGGAATCGCCGACTCCAATGACGCTGTTGTCCGGAATCAGCTGATGTAACAACTTTGCTGCTTCACTCTTATTTTCCACATAGTATGCATCAAAAAAATTTTTCTTCAATGCTTTTACAATAGCGCTTCCCTTATAAAATGAATATTCTTTTTTGATCTGATTGATATCATGCGTTACCGCACTAAGCGGCACATCCACATTCTGTCTGAGTCTGCGCATGTTCTTTACCTTTCTTTCTCGTATTTTTCAACATCTGCAAGCAGGAGGTCTAAAACTTTCTTTGCTTCCTTGCCGCCGAATTCTTCGATGCGGTCTCTTACCGGAAGGCTTGCGTCAATGAATGCCTGTCTTTCTTCTTCTGTCAGTTCCTCAACCTTGATTTCCGGTTTTGCTTCCTTAATAGCGTCAAACTTTTCAGTTAAAAGCTGCTGCAGGTTCTCTGCTGCGAAGCTTTCCATTTCCGGCTTGATTTCTTCCAAAAGCGCTTTATCTTCGTCGGAAAGACCGTTATAGAAATCCGCATTCATGGATATGAAGGATGCCATCTGTGCGTGATTGGACATTGTGATATAGTCCTGAACTTCATAGAACTTCATTTCCTGAATAGCGTTCAGAGGCTGTTCGGTTCCTTCTACCGTCTTAAGCTGAAGACCGGAGTAAGTTTCCGTAAATGCCATCGGTGTAGGGCTTGCGCCGAGTGCTTCATAGTTTGCAGCGATAATCGGGGATGCCATGATTCTCATTTTGAAGCCCTTGAAATCGCTCAGCGAGTGAAGCGGCTTGTTGCTTGTCCACTGCATGTTGCCGAGGCTGAGCCAGTCATACGTGATCAGATTCTTTTCTTCGAAAAGCGTATCAAGGTATTTTGTTGCTTCACCCTGTGTCAATACTGCATTATTCACATCATCGTTATCTGAGAATACAAAGTTCAATGCCAATGCCTGAGTTGCAGGGAACATATCGCCTACATCGCCTGCAGCAAACATTCCGAACTGAATACCGTTATTCATCAAAAGTTCAACCTGAGTTGCCGTATCTCCAAGCTGACCTACCGGATAAATTTCAACCGAAATGCGACCGTTTGATTTTTCGGAAATCAAGTCAGCAAAATGATGTGCGTAATTGTCGTACATCGTTCCGGTGGATTCTGTGTGAGCCAGTTTCCATACTTCGGTCTGCCCCTCTGTTTGAGAGTCATCATTGCCTCCGCATCCTGCGAAAATAAGCATTACAGCGATTAACGATACTGCAAGTAATAATAATTTCTTTTTCATGTCTTCATCCTTTCTCCTAGTCCTATAGACTCTGCATTAAAATAACCGATAGAATGTGATAATTTGCGGGAAGAAAATCAGTATTACCGATAATGCTATCATAATGAGCATGTATACCGGCAGTCCCTTTACTACCCTCATATATGGAACATCAAATGCAGCGCAGGCTGTAAAGATGTTGCATCCAAACGGCGGTGAGATCGCTCCGAGTATACACTGAATCGTAATGATGATTCCGAGCCAGATCGGGTCGATTCCGGCCGCCATCGCCGGGCCGTAGAAAATCGGCGTTACTACAACTACCGCAATCAGCGGGTCGACGAACATTCCTGCGATGAAGAAGAAAATCGTTACCCAAAGCAGAATCGTCGTCATGGATGGGTTTGCACCCAAAACGCCTGTTGCAATCATCTGCGGCACATTCGCATATGTAAGCACGAGTGAGAAAATCTGTCCGCTTGCAAGCAGGATGAACAGCGTTGCCGTAACCGCACCTGTGGACAAAGCAATTTTGCCGAGGTCCTTAATCTTTACCGTGCGGTAAACAACCATTTCCAGCAAAGCCGCATATAATACGGAGATTGCCGCAGCCTCTGTCGGACTTGCCTTTCCTGTGTAAATGCTTCCTACAATGATAACCGGAAATCCCAGCGGAAGCAGCGCACGGAGCGTCGCCTGTCCTTTTTGCGCCCAGGTTGTCTTTTCGGAGCGTGGAAGCTTGTTCTTTCTCGCGCTCAAATATTGATAAATCGAAAATACTATGAAGAGCAGTATGCCCGGAGCGATGCCCGCAATGAACATTTCACCGACGGAAGCACCCGTTACTACGCTGTACATAATCATCGTTACGCTTGGCGGGATTAAAGCCGCAATGTTGGCTGCCGAGATAATCAGTCCGTCAACATTGGATTCTTTATAGCCGGATTCCAGCATCATCGGACGCATGGTTTTGCCGATTGCTACTACCGTTGCCTGCGTGGAGCCTGAAATTGCGCCGAACAGCGTACAGGTTCCTGCCATCGTTACGCCTAATCCTCCATAAATATGTCCGATGAAGGCCTTTACGAATTCAATCAGTCTTCTTGCTGTATGTCCTGCGCTCATGATGTCCGCCGCAAAGATGAAAAGCGGAATTGCCAGAAGAGCGAAGGAATCTACGCCCGACATGAGCTGCTGAATGATGGTCGTCGACTGCATACTATCAAGATATGCGAAGATAACAACTGTCGAACTCAGAATCATGCACATAAACATCGGAAATCCCAAAAGGAGACAAGCAAACATGATTCCAACCAATACTACAATCATTTTTTCTTTTCCTCCCTTCTGAAATCAGGCACATATGGATTTTCGAGCCCTAAATAAATTTCGTCGCTTTGCAGATTTTTAATAAATATCAGAATATACTGCAGCGTTGCAAACAGGAATCCGAAGGCAATTACCGCAACCACCAGATAGGTCGGCACCTGCAGGTTGATGGATACTTTGCCTATGAGTTTCAGCGTGGAGACATATTTAAAGGATATTCCCGTAAGTACGCCCATGGTAGCTGCCGTCACTCCTGAAATGATAAATGCGTCAATTTTCCGGAATTTTTTCGGTGCCATATCGAACAGCCCGAGCATATTGATATGTTTTCCTGTCGTTACCGCATAGCTCAGACCGATGAAGGTGATTGCGTAAATGCAGTATTGTCCGATTTCCTCGGTTGCATAGATGCCTTTCCTGAAGAATAGTCTTCCGAGTACATTTCCAATCAAAACAAGTGAAACGATCAATATTCCGGCTGCGATGATGACCTGCTCTGCCTTAACTATGAAATTGTTAATCTTTAATACAGTCTTCATCTGTAAACCTACTTTCTTTTTATGTTCTCCTTTATGTGAGCCTTTTATTTTTTATTTTTCAAACTTTTCGTAATAAGCTGCTGCAATGTAGTCCAAAACGAGGTTTGCGCATACATGGCTGGTCAGCTCTCTGTGATCTGTCATCGGATTTACTTCGACGAAGTCAACCACATCGACATAAGGCGCGAATGCCTTGATTAAGTCTGACAGCTGGAAGTGGTTCAATCCTGCCGGTTCCTGTCCTCCGGATCCGAGCGCATATGCCATATCCAAAGCGTCAATGTCAACTGTCATATAAACATAGTCTGTATTCTTTCTTACTGTCTCAATCGTACGCTTTGCGATTTCTTCCACTCCGAGCTTATATACATCTCTCGCTGTGAAAATGGTAAGACCGCTGTCCTTGATGAAGTGGTAGTGTTCCGGATAGTTGTAGCCTCTCGGACCGATTTCCACGATGTTGTGCGCATCGTATTTTTCCATTTCCGTCGCTCTTCTGATTTCACTGGAACCGGAGAATCTTCCCTGTACCGGGGAATCTACCTTGATGTCCAGGTGCGCGTCGAAGTCGATGATGCCGATTCTTCCGTCTGCCACATCATGCAGCGCCATAAATCCCGCGTTTGTTACAGAATGGTCGCCGCCCAGCAAAATCGGCTTGTAGCCTTCCGCCATGACCTTCTTGATTTCTTCCGCCATATCCTTCAGCCCTTGATAGTGCTCATAATGAACAATATTATCACAATTTCCGAAATCCTTAAAGTCAATTTTATTGTAGTCAACAAGTCTGTTGTTGTTTACATCGAAAAGGAATCCGTCCTCCATTCGGTTCATAATTCCCGACATCGCTCTTCTTATGCTGTCGGGAGCGTATCTTGCGCCGGGCCATCCTCTTCCGGCCTCTGTGTCATAATTTAACCCTAAAAGTCCATATTTTAATTTTTCCATGATTTTTGTCCCTCCCGGAAATAATTTTTGATGCATCTTTTGCTTGTAGATAAAGCAAGTATCGTGCCAAGTAAATTACTGTTTTTCCCTTCAAAACCCGAAAGCCTTGAAATGACTGCTTCCTTTTTTTTTGCGTGGATGTCTTTTTCGGGTAATTATGCATTTTTACACATACAATCTATTGTATGTTTTTTAGACTGTTTGTATTATTTTTTAACAATTTGTATTGATTTTTTGCAAATTAAGTGTTAAGATTTTTGTAAATGTTTTTTTGAAAAAACAGATGAATGGATATACCGAAAGTGAGGGTGATAAGATGGCTCAGACCGATAAAGTTTTTGCGGAATTATTTAACCAGTCCGACTCCGTTCTGATCTGCGATGTCCGCGGAAAGGTTCTGTATTACCAGGACTATAACGACCAAATCAATATGATTCGTGATGAAGAAGCTGTAGGCCGGTCGATTTACGAACTGTATCCGTTCTTTAAGCGCGAGGATTTCACGACCTTCCGCGCAATCGACCAGAAAAAGCCGATTCTAAACGAGCTTCAGCTTTTTGAGGTAAACGGAGTACCGAAAAAGTCGCTCAATTCCTCCTATCCGCTGATTAACGAGACAGGTGTTTTGGGCTGCATGACGCTTTCAGTAGAGCTGACGGACAACTCACACCGTCAAAAGAAAATGCGTCTGCTTTCAAAATACAATTTTGAAGATATTATCACGCAAAACAGGAAGTTCAAAGAAAGTTTTGAAACGCTGAAGCGAATCGCCGCCACCGATGCCAGCGTACTGATTTACGGTGAAACCGGTACCGGCAAAGAGCTGATTGCGCACACGATTCACGCCAACAGCCCCCGGCGCGGCCTGCCGTTTTTAATTCAAAACTGCGCGGCAATCCCCGACAATCTGATGGAAAGTATTTTGTTCGGTTCCAGCAAAGGCAGCTTTACCGGCGCGATTGACAAAGCCGGTCTTTTCGAGGTTTCGGACGGCGGCACACTTTATCTGGATGAGGTCAATTCGCTTTCGTTGGATTTACAGGGCAAACTCCTGCGCGCACTGGAAAACAACAGTATCCGAAGAATCGGTGAAAATGAGGAGCGAGAAGTTGATGTCCGCATCATCGCTTCGACAAACGAAAATCTGGCAAAGATGGTGAAGGAAAACCGTTTCCGTAAAGACCTGTTCTATCGTCTGAATGTCACTAACTACGCGATTCCGTCCCTGCGCGAGCGTACCGACGACATCCCACTTTTATGTGACCACTATATCAATATTTTTAATCAGCGTCTGAATCACAGCATCATTGGTCTTGACAGCGAAGTTTTGGCATTTTTCCGGGCTTATCCGTGGGACGGGAATGTCCGTGAACTGAAGAATGTGCTGGAACACAGCTGCACGATAAAGCCGGACGGCATGATTACGATTCACGATCTGCCGGAGTATATGTTTAATCAGAGAACTTTGGAAAGCGTCGTATTGAAGGAGCAGATTTTTACCAGCACACAGCTTGCGGTAGAGGCTTTAATCAAGCCGGGAACTTCACTGGATGCGCAGCTTTCCATCTTAGAAGAGGAAATTTTAAGGGGCGCAGTTGTCCGTAACCGCTATAATATTTCCAAAACCGCCGCGGAATTAAAAATTTCCCGCCAGACGCTGTACGGGAAACTGAAGAAATATAATATGCTGTAGTGAAAAAAGGAACCCGGCGCTGCAATTCCGTCAGGTTCCTTTTGCTTTTAAATGTTTTTCGGGAACACAACCGTGATGGTCGTTCCAATGCCCTCTTCACTTTCCACATTGATTGTGCCGCCCAAATAGCTAACGCCGTGTTTTACAATCGACAGTCCCAGTCCTGTGCCGCCGATTTTCTTCGAGTGGCTCTTATCTACACGGTAGAAGCGCTCGAAGATGCGTTCCTGCTCTCCCTTCGGAATTCCGATTCCGTTGTCTTTGACCGTCAAAACACATCTGTCGGCTTCGCTGCGAACTGTGACAGTCATACTGCCACCCTTTTTATTATATTTTATCGCGTTTTCGCAGAGATTATATACAATTTCGTCCGCGATGTAGTCAACACCCTTCATTACCGCGCTCGTGCCGACGCATTTCAGCTCGACCTCGTTTTCCTGAGCCTTGCGCGAAAGACGCATAACGGCTTCCTGCGTGATTTCCCAAAGGTCGATTACGCCTTTCTCCTGTATTACCGTATTTTCGTCAAGCTGCGAAAGACGCATAATATCGTCGATTAAGGAAATCAGACGCGCGGATTCTTCCTTGATGGTACCCGCAAAGCCTTTGACATCCTCCGGTTTTACCATGCCGGAAGCCAGCATATCCGAAACGCCGTAAATCGAAGTCAGCGGCGTCTTGAGTTCGTGCGATACATTGGAAGTGAACTCCCTGCGCATACGCTCTCCGCGCTCTCTTTCGGTCACATCCATGAGAATAAGGATAGCGCCGGTCGTTTCACGCCCTTCCTTTACAGGACTTGCGATTACCTCACAGGTAAATTCATCGCCCTCAATATAGACTTGCGCATGTTCACCCAAAAGTGCCTCCTGCACAACGCTGCGGAACGGCTCGCTGCGGTTCAGCTTCAGAACCGAACCCTCGATTTTCTCCGCTGTGGAAGCATCCACACCAAGCATTTTCAAAGCACCGGAGTTGTAGCTGAGAATTTCCGCGTCTTTATCGAGAATAATCAGACCCTCGCTCATGTTTTCAGTGATAATATTGAATTCTTCCCTTCTTTTGCGAAGCTTTTCCATCTGACGGCGAATGCTGTCGTTTTGCTGGGAAATACGATGCAGCAATGGTCCGAGCTCATCGTAGCTTTCTCGGATATCCGGATGGTCAAGGTCGATTTCGTTAATCGGACGAATGATTGCCTTCGCCACGCGATAAGAAATCGCCGCACCTAAAAGAAAGAGAATTGCCATCGTCAGAAGCATCATTCCCGCCGTGTCCAGCAAAAGCCGCATACGGGAATTGTGGCTCATGGACATACGGATAATCTCTCCGTCTTCTGTCTTTTTCGCGTAGTAACGCATATCCTGCTCCAGCGTGTAGGATACGCGCGTCGCATAGCCTTCGCCCTTGGTCAAAGCCTCTTTGACTTCTTCCCTCTGCATATGGTTTTCCATTTTATGTGTATCTGCGGCACTGTCATACAGCACATCTCCCGTAGGTGAAAGCAGCGTAATTCTGCTTGCGATGTCCGTTCTCGCCTCGAGTCCCGTCAGGTAGTCCTCGCCTCCTGTCAGCCAGCCCTCTTCCACAAGCACCGCTTCACTTGCAAGCTGACCGTCGAGCTGTTCGCCCATATAATCGTACAAAATGCCCGTCACAAGACCTGCGCAAATGAGCATGATAATCAGGGAAACGCTGACTACGCCGATAAATATTTTCCTTGTCATACGCTTCTGCCTCCAATTCTGTAACCGATGCCGCGTACCGTTTCCACCAGGCTTCCCGCCTCGCCGAGCTTCGTGCGAAGCGTCCTGATATGTACATCGACCGTGCGGTTTTCGCCGTCGAATTCATATCCCCAGATTTCCTGCAAAATCTGATCACGCGTCATAACATTTCCTTTATTCTTTACTAAATAGCATAAAAGCTGAAACTCCTTCAATGTCAAAACCACATCTTTTCCGTTTACCTGAATAATGTGTTTGGCGGGATTCAAATACAATGCCCCGTTATGATAGTCCTCCGTATCCGCTGCTGCCGTCACATCCGCCCGGCGCAGAAGCGCCTTGACTCTGGCAATCAGCTCCATCGTCCCAAACGGCTTGGTTACATAATCATCCGCGCCGCCGTCAAGCCCCAGAACCTTGTCGTATTCAGTGCTCTTGGCCGTCAGCATCATAATCGGCATGTCCTTTGTATCCGGTCGGTTTCTGAGCTTTCTCATAACGCTCAGCCCGTCTTCTTCCGGCAGCATGATGTCCAGAATCGCCATGCTCGGCTTTTCCTTCTCCACCGCTTTCCAAAACGCACTCGGCACATCAAATCCCTCCGCCAAAAGTCCGGAGTTATTCAGCGCATATGTCACAAAATTTCTGATATTGTCGTCATCTTCCAATAAATAGATCATTTAATTTGTCTCCTCCGGGTGCGCCCCTGTCAATCCGTACACAACCCACTCTGCAATATTCGTCGCGTGGTCTCCCACTCTTTCAATATATTTCGCAATCATCAGAATGTCAAGCAAAAACTGTCCAGCTTCCTTATCCGCCTCACTCTGCGTAAGACTTTCGATTAAATCTGCCTTTACCCGCTCAAAATAGCTGTCCACCACATCGTCGTCCAAAATGACTTTTCGAGCCTTATCTGCGTTCTGCTCAACGAAGGCGTTAATGCTTGAACTTAGCATCCCCATCGCAAATTCCGACATATTTTTCAAATGCTGCGCGTTCGGAATCTCCCTGTCCGCCATATATTTTACAATCTCGGCGATATCCGCCGCCTGATCACCGATGCGCTCCATATCCGAAATCATTTTCAGTGCTGATGAAATGATGCGAAGATCCCTTGCCACCGGCTGCTGCTGGAGCAGAAGCCGCATGCATAGGTTTTCGACGTCTCTTTCCATCTGGTCAATCTGTCTTTCTCTTTCCTCTGCCTTTTCGATAAGAGCCTCGTCCTTATCGAAGATTGCATGAACCGCGCAGGTCATTGCGTCCTCGCAAAGCGCACCCATGTTAATCAGTTCTGTATTCAGCTTCTCGAGCTGCCGGTCAAATCTGTTTCTCATATCAACCAAACCTCCCTGTGATGTAATCTCCTGTTCGTTTGTCCTTCGGCAAAGTGAACAGCTTCTCCGTATCGTTAAACTCCACAACCTCTCCGAGCAGGAAAAATGCCGTTTTATCCGAAATTCGGCTTGCCTGCTGCATATTGTGCGTTACCATGACAATCGTATAGTTTTCCTTCAGCTCTTCCGCCAAATCCTCAATTTTCGAGGTTGAAATCGGGTCCAGAGCAGAGGTTGGCTCATCCATCAGCAGAACCTCCGGTTCCACCGCCAGTGCTCTCGCTATACAAAGCCTCTGCTGCTGGCCTCCCGAAAGCCCCAAAGCGCTTGTTCTCAGCCTGTCTTTGACTTCCTCCCAGATTGCCGCACCGCGCAGCGATTTTTCTACGATTTCGTCCAGTGCGACTTTGTTGTGAACGCCGTGGGTACGTGGTCCGTAAGCGATGTTATCATAAATGCTCATCGGAAAAGGATTCGGTTTCTGAAAAACCATTCCGACCCGCTTTCTGAGCAGATTCACATCCATATCTCCGTAAATATCTTCTCCGTCCAGACGGATGTCTCCCGTGATTTTGCAGCCTTCCACGAGGTCGTTCATCCGGTTCAGCGATTTCAAAAGAGTAGACTTGCCGCAGCCTGAAGGTCCGATAAAGGCTGTGATTTTCTTTTCGGGAATGTCTAAGTCCACATTCTTGAGCGCGTGGAAATCGCCGTAGAACAGATTCACATTGTGTATTGTCATTTTATCCATATCTCTTTTTCTTCCTTTCCAAGCCCTATCATTTCGCAGTCAGCTTTTTCGCTGCGACGCTCGACAATGCGTTAATTCCGATTACGAGGAAGAGAAGCACTGCCGCAACCGCATATGCCTGCTCTGTGTACAGACCCTCTGTCAGCAGAGCATACAGATGTACCGAAAGCGTACTTGCTGAAGTGAACAGTCCTTTTGCCACGACCGGGTTGGTTCCCGATGTGAAAATCAGCGCCGCCGATTCTCCGACGATTCTGCCGATTGCAAGGATAATGCCTGCCGCAATTCCCGGAACCGCTGACGGAAGCACAATGTGGAAAACCGTTCTGAGTTTTCCCGCTCCCAGTCCGAAGCTGCCTTCTCTGAAAGAATCCGGAACTGCCATCAAAGCCTCTTCCGTTGTTCTGATAATCAACGGAAGAATCATAATTGCCAATGTGATAACGCCCGCAATCAGCGTGTAGCTCCAGCCCAAAGTGATGACGAAAACGATGAAGCCGAACAGCCCATATACAATGGACGGAATTCCCGCCAAGGTCTCCGCTGTCACGCGGATCAGCTTTACAAGTTTGCTTCCCTTTTTCGCATATTCCACGAGGTAGATTGCCGCAAATACGCCGATTGGCACTGCCAAAAACAAAGTAAGCGCTGTCATAATCAAAGTGTTGATAATCGCCGGGGTCATCGACTGGTTTTCACCGTTGTACTCCCATGCGAAGATGCCCGGAAGGCTCAAATTCGGTACGCCGTGCCAAAGGATATATCCAATCAGAAAAAGCACGACCGCCGCTGTAATAACCGCCGCCAGATTCACCAGCAAAAAGAGAGCCAGGGAAAGCGGATGATTTTTGTATCTTTTCATTTTTTATCCCCCCTTCTTACCAGAGAGAAGCAAATATTGATAATCAGTATGAACACGAACAGCACCACTGCCGTTGCAATCAGTGCATCTCTGTGCATACCCTTTGCTGCATATCCCATTTCCAGTACGATATTAATTGTCATTGTACGCACGCCCGATGTCAGCGACTCCGGAATGACCGGCTGATTTCCCGCAACCATTACAACCGCCATCGTCTCGCCGATAGCTCTGCCGATTCCGAGAATAATTCCTGCCATGATTCCGGATTTAGCGGCCGGAACTGTCGTGAAAAACACACTTCTTTCGTGAGTCGCTCCGAGTGCGAGTGCTCCTTCATAATAGCTTTCCGGCACCGCGCGGATTGCCGCTTCCGAAACGCTGATAATCGTCGGCAATATCATGATTCCAAGCATGATGGATGCCGTAAGTACACCCTTGCCGCTGGTTCCCGTCAGCTGCTGCATAACCGGAACAATAACCATCAAGCCAAAGAATCCGTAGATGATCGACGGGATTCCCGCAAGCAGGTCGATGGCAGGCTTGAGGATTCTATAGACTCCTCTCGGACAGAATTTTGCCATATAAATCGCGCAAAGCAGTCCCACCGGAACGCCGATGATAATAGCGCCCGCCGTCACATAGCAGCTTCCGACAATCATCGGAAGGATTCCAAAATGGTTTTCGAGCGGTTTCCACACCGTCCCCGTCAGGAAGTTCAATACGCCAATTTCTCCGATGGTCGGAAGACCCTCGGAGAAAAGGAACCAGCATATAAGCAGGACTGCCAGAATGGATACGGCTGCGGAAAGCAGGAATACGATTTTCATAATTGATTCGGAATACTTTCTCATATCGTGCCCTCCGTCCTTATATTATTATTTCACCTGCGACCAATCTGTTACTTCACCTGTGAAGATTTGTCTGATTTGTTCGCTTGTAAGGTCTTCTACGCTGTTTTCGTTATTTACCACAACTGCGATTCCGTCCATAGCGATTGTTATCCCTTCAATGCCTTCTGCTGTTTCTTCAGGCTTCAGATCTCTTGAGGACATCCCGATGTCGCATGCGCCTTCGATTGTGCTTGTGATGCCTGCGCCGGAACCGGTCTGCTGGATTTCAAGAGTTACATCGTTGTAGATTGCCTTGTAAGCGTCTGCAAGTTTCTGCATAACCGGTGATACGGAAGTGGAACCTGCTAAAACGATTTTGCCTTTGATTCCCTTCTGAGTTTCGTAATCAGCTGCGTTGTCATCGATTGTGATGTAGCCTTCTTCAGCGATGATGGCCTGACCCTGTTTGCTGAGGATGAACTTGATGAAATCCTTAGAAACATCGGTAAGCTTGTCGTTTGTAACAACTAAGAACGGTCTGGATACCGCATAGCTTCCGCCTTTGATGTTTTCTACGGTAGCGTCTACGCCGTCTACCTTTACAGCCTTTACTGTGTCGTTCAGGGAACCGAGGGAAACATAGCCGATTGAATTCTTGTTTCCCGCAACGGTTGTCAAAACAACGGATGTGCTCTGGGAGATTTCTGCGGAAGTTGTTGTGTTGTCAACATCATCTACCATAATTCCCATCAGTTCGGTGAACGCGCCTCTTGTGCCGGATCCATCTTCTCTGGAGATAACCGTAATCGGCGCTCCATCTGCTTCCCCGTTTGAACTTTTGTTGCCGCAGCCTGTGAATACTGCTGCTGCCATAACTACGCAAAGTGTTAATGCTAAAATCTTTTTCATTTTCGTTTCCTCCATTTTTCGCAAAGCTTACCTTTTCGAAGCTTTTGTATACTATATTTTCCTTTTTACGGTTTTAGTATACGGCGGCAATGTTAAGTCTGAAATCGCATTTGCGTTAAAAGTAGGTAAAACATCCGGCACTGGGTGGTGGGTCTCGCCGGATGGTGGATGCCGGAGTGGGGCGGGGCAAACCCTCTTCAATTGCCTCGCGCACCCATAGGTAGTGCTCCCCGTTGAGCGGCGCAAACAAAAAAAGAACACCGGGCGCGGTGCCTGATGTTCCTTCGTATTTTATTCATTTTATGTATCATTTTGTCAGTGCCTACGCCATAACCTCTTTAATCGCAGTCATAAGCTCATCATAGGTTTCCACCGCTTTCACATCTGGGTTGTCCTTCTTAATCTGCTCGGTCGTTCTGAAAAGGAAGCCGCCTTTGCTTGCCTTAATCATGCCAAGGTCATTGTAGCTGTCTCCGCTTGCAATCGTATCAAATCCGATGCTCTGAAGCCCCTTTACGGTACTGTACTTGGAGTTTTCGATGCGCATTCTGTAGTCTGTGATTTCGCCGTCATCGGCCACCACCAATGTGTTGCAGAAAATTGTCGGCATTCCGAGTTTCTCCATTAACGGCTTTGCAAACTGTTCGAAAGTGTCACTGACAATCACAACCTGTGTCATATCGCGAAGCTCATCTAAAAATTCTTTTGCGCCCGGAAGCGGGTCGAGAGTGGCGATGGTTTTCTGAATTTCTGCAAGTCCCAGTCCGTGCTCTTTCAGAATATCAAGGCGATACCGCATCAGTTTATCGTAATCCGGTTCGTCACGCGTCGTTTTTTTCAGCTCCGGAATTCCTGCGGCTTCCGCAAATTCTATCCAAATTTCAGGCACTAAAACGCCTTCTAAATCCAAACATACTACATACATTTTATTTATGCCTCCTCTGACTGTTTTAAAAACTATTCTTTTATTCTACCGCAGAGAAAGCGTGAATGCAAGCATTTTTTCAGCGCGTTAGCACGATAAAGCGTGCCGCAAGGGGGCGAACCGGAAACAATGCAGCGCGCCGCGTGGCAGACACAGAACAATGCAGCGCGCCGCGTGGCAGACACAAAACAAAGAAGCATTTCGCCGGGCGCGCCAAAAAGGTGGAACGCCGCTCAGCAGTCCCACCTGTGTTTTTTCATATCCACGCAGCCGTTCTCGCGAAATCCCACGCCTTCCGCTTCGAGAAGCCCCCGCTGCTCATGCCAGCCCGGTGCGGTCCGGCCCATGTGGTTTACCACGCGGTGGCAGGGATAATCGCCGTAAAACTCTGCCATGCTGAGGACTTTTCCGACTAGCCGTGAGTTCTTTTCCCGACCGATAAGCGCCGCAATCTGCCCGTAAGAGGCGACTTTGCCCGACGGAATTTCTTCCACGACCGCCAAAATTTCATATATCAGATTTTCGTCTAAAGTCCTGCCCATATTTTAAAAGAATTTATCATAAATTCCGAATGCAAAGATGAACAATACGATTGCCGGCAGTCCATAAGTCAGATAGCCGCGCATCCAGTCGTGCATTTTCAGTCCATGACCCGTATTGACCTCTTCCTTGTAATTCTTCCAGCCCCAGCCGTGGCGCCCTACACAGAAAAGCAGGTAAACCAGTGAACCAAGCGGAAGGAAGATATTGCTTACGAGGAAGTCCTCCAAATCCAGAACCGCTCCGCCGAAGATTGCAAAGCCGTCCCACGCCCATACATTGTATCCGAGCACGCAAGGAGCGGAAAGCAGTGTAATCAGCACGAAGTTCACTGTCGATGACTTCTTTCTTGAGCAGCCGGTGAGCTCCATGCCGCAGCAGATAATATTTTCAAATACCGCAAGCACCGTAGAAAGTGCCGCAAACGCCATGAACAGGAAGAACAGGCTTCCCCAAAGGCGACCCATATTCATATTTGCAAAAATATTTGGCAGCGTAATGAAAATCAAGCTCGGTCCGGAGGTCTGATCCACTCCGTATGTAAAACACGCAGGGAAGATAATCAGCCCCGCTGTAATCGCAACGAAAGTATCGAGCGTCACAACCCGCACGGATTCTCCCAGAAGCGAATGTGTTTTCCCAATATAGCTTCCGAAAATCGACATCGCGCCGATACCCAGGCTCAGCGTGAAGAAGGCCTGATTCATCGCGCCCACAAGGGTATTGATTACGCCGACTTCTTTCATTCTCGCAAAATCCGGAACCAGATAGAACTTCAGTCCCTCTGCCGCGCCCGGCATAAACAGGCTGTTAACTGCCAAAACAACCATAATTACAAGCAGCGCGATCATCATTATCTTCGTAACCTTTTCGAGACCATTTTGCAGACCTATGGCACAAACGAGGATTCCGATAATCACCACGAGCACCATCCAGAACATCATAACTTTCGGATTCGCAAGCATTTCGCCGAAAGCACCTGTGATTTCGTCAGAGGTCTTTCCGTTGAATTCTCCTGCAGCGGTCAGATAGAAATAGTGCAGCATCCAGCCCGCTACCGTCGTGTAGAACATCATCAAAAGGTAGCAGCCCACCAAGGTCAGATAGCCGTGGATATGCCATTTCTGTCCCGGTTTTTCAAGTGCCTGATAAGCTCTTACCGGGCTTTTGCCGCTGGCGCGGCCGACCGCAAATTCCATCGTCATAATCGGAAGTCCTAAAATAATCAGGAACAGCACATAAAAGAGCACGAAAGCTCCGCCGCCGCCCTGCCCCGCCATATACGGGAATTTCCACACATTTCCAATTCCGATTGCGCATCCCGCAGAAAGCAGGATAAATCCTAATCTCGATTTTAAATTTTCTCTTTCCATAATCTGTTTCTCCTAAGTGCATATAACATTTTCCATTATAACACTTTTCACAGATTATTTCCAGCTAAATGTTGCCATTCCGTAAATGTAAATGAAGAGAATCGCGCATGGAAGGAAGTATCTGAAAATCGGCTTCATCCAAGGTTTCACCTTCAGTCCGTGTCCTTCGTTTGCTTCCTTCATGAAATTGTCCCAGCCCCAGCCGAAATTGTTGCAGCAGAACAATGCTAAAACCAAAGAACCCAGAGGCAAAATATTCGTCGAAACGATGAAATCCCAGAAATCAAGCCAGGATGTCCCCTCCGCAAAAGGCTGAAAATGCAGCACGCTGTTTCCCAGAGCTGTCGTGATTGCCAGTAAAAAGATTACGATTCCGCACGCGATGCATCCCTTTGGACGCGACCAGCCTGTCAGTTCACGAATCATCGCCAGGATGTTTTCACATACCGCAAGCACTGTCGAGAACGCCGCAAATACCATGAACAGGAAGAACAAAGCACCCCACCAGCGTCCGCCGTTCATATGGTTAAACACGCTTGCCATCGTATCAAATAAAAGGCTCGGGCCCGCATTTACTTCCAGTCCGTATGTAAAGCAGGCAGGGAACATGATAACCCCTGCAATTACCGCAACGAAGGTGTCAAGCGCAATAATATTCACCGATTCTCCCATCAGCGAACGGTCTTTTTCGATATAGCTTCCGAAAATCGCCATCCCGCCCATGCCTACGGACAAGGTGAAAAACGCCTGATTCATCGCGCCGACGATAACCGAACCTGTGATTTTAGAAAAGTCCGGAATCAGGTAAAATGCTATTCCTTCCTTTGCGCCGTCAAGCGTAAGGCTGTGGACTGCCAGCACAATCATTAAAATAATCAAGGCCGACATCATATATTTCGTCACGCGTTCCAGTCCGCCCTGCAGCTCGAAGCTCAGGATGATGAACGCTACAAATACTGTCACAAACAGGTATGTAACATTGACGCCCGGATTCGTAATCATCGACACGAAGCCGAAATCATCGTTTTTTCCGGTCAAAAATTTTACAAAGTAGTAAATAATCCAGCCCGTTACAACGGTATAAAACGCCATCAGAGCGATATTGCCGATTAAGCAGATGGCTCCGAACGGTCTCCATTTCTTCTTATTTTTCGCTGTCGAAAGCTTTGGATACATATACAGCGGGCTTGTCTGCGCCGCTCTTCCCACGCTGAATTCCATAATCATCGCCGGAAGCCCCATCAAAATCAGACAAAGCACGTAAATCAGCATGAAGCTGCCGCCGCCGTTTTGTCCGCACATCCAAGGGAACTTCCATACATTGCCGCATCCGATTGCACATCCTGCGGAAAGCATGATGAATCCCAATCTTGTTCCTAATCTTTCTCTGTTTTCCATAATTAGCAAATTCCTTTCCCGATGTCCCTTGACATCCCACTATTCCCATTATATAATTCATAACATAATTTGTAAAATGAATCTTTTTTATTATATTAATCGAATTTTTCGATTGCTCTTTGCATAAATCTACAAACGGCGAAAGCAGGAGGCAAAATGGATATTAAAAATTTAGAAACCTTTGTAATGGTAAATGAAATGAAGAGCTTCACGCAGGCCGCCGCAAGACTTGGTTTCACGCAGTCTACGGTTTCTTTTCAGATTAAGCAGCTCGAAAAAGAGCTCAGCATGCCACTTTTTGAGCGCATCAACCATACCGTTCTTCTGACAAATGGAGGTGAAAAGCTTCTGCCGATTGCCCAGCATATGCTGCGCCTTGCCGCGGAAGCCTCGCATATTTCAACGGAAGCTGAGCCGGAGGGAATTATCCGAATCGCGATTGCGGAGTCGCTTGCCGGCTGGCAGTTTAACACCCGCTTCAAGGATTTTCACCGCAGATACCCAAAGATTCGTCTGAAAATAACCTCGGCAAGCACCGACCAAATGTTTCAGCTTTTGAGCGAAAACCGCGCAGATATTGTCTACACCCTTGACCGCCGTATCTTAAATCATCATTATATTACAGCGTTTGAAGCGCCGGTGCAGATTAACTTCGCAGCAGCAGCGTCGCACCCGCTTGCCGGGCAAAAAAAAGTCGGAATCGGGCAGATTTTAGATTATCCGCTGATTCTGACCGAAAAAGACATGAGTTACCGGGCATTGCTTGATGAAACCCTTGCAGAGACAGGAAGGGAAACGCTCCCGGTGCTGGAATCCGGTGATACGCATCTTATCTGCCGCCTGCTTACACAGGATATTGGAATTTCCTACCTTCCGGAATTCGTGATTTCCGAATATGTACAGGACGGCAGGCTGGCAATTCTGGACGTTCCGAAAATTCATACCGATGTATGGAGACAGCTCCTTTATTCACGCAGGAAATGGATGTCTCCGGAACTTCAGGCGGTTATTGAGTTTTTAAAAGAGTAAAACGTGCTGATTCAGCGTCCGTTCAGCTGCTTTTGGCGCACTCGCCAGTCCGGCATAAACTGCGACAAAAAGGCTTTGAAGTCCGCACCGTGATTGGCAATCTTCAGATGTGCAAGCTCGTGCAGAACCACATACTCGATGCATTCGTCGGGCTTTTCGACAAGTCCGACACTGAACCAAAGCTTTTTCGTCCGCGGGTTGCAGCTTCCCCAGCGGGTTTTCATATCCCGCATCTGCCATTTTTCCGGGTGCAGTCCTGTCTGCCTCCCCCAAAATGCCAAATATTCTTCAAGCTTCGGCCTCAAAAACTCGCGATACCGTTCTAGGAGTTCTTTTCGCTCCTCTTCTGACATTTCGGGATTTCGCAGTGCAGAACCCGCTTCCTTTTTCGCCGCTCTCTCGATGACCTTTTGCCTGTGCACGCGAATCCAGTCTGTTTTGCTGCATAAAAATTCCGCAAGACGCTCCTCCGAAAGCCCAAACGGCACTGACACCCTGAGATGCCCGTCCGGTGGCAGTACCGTCAAATTGATATTTTTCACATTCTTTCTGATTACTTCTATTTCGAGTTCTTGTATCTGCTTAATCATAATCTGCCTTAGCCAAAAATTTTATCCGGCACGGTATATCCGTCCGGCAGTGCAACAAGTGCGACATAGTTTCCTTCGCTCTGCACCTGTGCGTTCTGCGCCCAAATCTGCGCGGTTTCCGGATAGAACGAGTCATCCGCGGATGTATCGATACGCGCATTAAAAATGTCGATCACTTTCTGCACGTCGTCAGGGCTTGCTGTTTCCACAAGCATTACCTCGCAAAAACCCGTAACCGCATGCTGATAGCACACTTCCTGCTTCAGTTCAATGTCAGCAAGACCGTGATAAGTCCCATTAATCGCGTCCTTATCTGTCGTTTCAAACATGACACCGCTCAAATCCTCTGCGTCCGCAGGCTGTGCATTCATCAAATCCTGGTACACCTGCTGCAAATCATAAGTCTTGGCGTCCGCAGGCTGCTTTTCACCGCATCCGAACATAAAAATCGTCATGCAAGCCATAAGCAGGCAAATCGCAATCGTCCTGAATAATGTTGTACTTCTACTCATTTTCGTACCCCCCCTTCCTTGTTTTGTCTTATTATAATACCACAAAACTCTGATTTTTCATATAATTTAGTCTTGAAAATTGAAATGACATTTAGTATACTATTAGTATATTTTACATATCGTTAGTATACTTTACCGGTCTCCGCTTCGGAAAAATCGGATGCCGTTTGCAAAATTTTACGGTTGGCAGCGAAATCAACGATGCACTTTCGTCTTTCATATCCGGAGGTCTGGTGCAGGGCATTGTCAGGAGTGATATTAACCCTGCCCTCAGCGTGCAGATTTTCTGGTCGTCCGCATCTGCGCTTTCTGAGCTTGTTGACGCAAAATCCGGCTACCTGACGCAGCCCTTCGGTATGCCGGAGGATGAACTTCTTGAATACGGTTTCAGGCAGCTTGCTAATTCGATTTGGAGGAAAAAATAATATTATGAGTCAAATTGTACTTGCAGGACAGCAGGCACTCGCTTTGCGCGGCACTGCTGCACAAGCTCTCAAACAGACGGGACGAATCGAATTCGGTCCCGGAGCTATTGACCCTATAATTGAGGTCTTTTCAGACTCCCCTTATATCACGCGCGATAATTGTGAAGAAATCTTTTCCGAACTTATCACGCTTTTTTACACATTCAAAAACGAAACGCTTGACCGTATCGGCGATGAGGCACTTATCAGATACATGAAAAAAGCTTTCGACGGAGAATGCTGCGGGAGCATAGAACTTTTGGAATCACGCGCTCTGCCTGCTCTGGCGAAAAAAGTCAGACTCAAGTATGCAACACCCAATTTAACCGATAAGGAGTTTTAATATGCAGCTGATAAAAAAACAATTTATAAATTCTTCGAAGCTCAGCGTGCGAGAGTATCTGGTTTCTCTTCTGAGGGAAGCACAGAAATCCGGTCTTGTCCTTCCGGAATCCGCCGCGCGCATTCAAAAAGAAGGGATGGACATCGTTGCCGACTTGGCAATGGATTTCACGGACGGCCTGAGCAGTTCCATTCGCATTGAGCAGGCGCAGGAATTTGTCCTGTCTGTTTTCTACACGGCGGGGCTTGCACTCAAAGCCTGTCCAAGCTCGGACGAAGCAGCCTTTCGTCTCGCTTCCGAGCCGCTCCGAACGCTTTACGATGAAGGCACGAAAATCATAAAAAAGAAACTTGTCGCTGCACGCATGCTGCATGGACAAGTTTCCAAAAATATTTTTGCTGTTAAAAACGAGTTCTATGCTTCGACCGTCATTGGCGGCATTCGTGGTTTCTTTAAACTCTACAATCCGAAATTCGGCGCACACGAAACGCACATCACCGCAGATTACCCGACTTTTTTGCCTGTAAACGACCTTACGGGAATTGAATTTATCGAAAAATATCTGGAGCGTATCGATATTGAGAATCGCTTCTGTCTCTGTTTCGATTCAACTGCTGCAAGCGAAATGCTGCACCGCCGTTTCGGTGAAGAGCATGAGACCCTCGTGCTTAATATCTTCGAGCAGGTTCTGGCGGAAGCACTCCGCTGTGCCGTTTCCGGAATGCCGGTAAAAGGACTTGCTTGCGATTCCCGTATCTTAAACGAGACCCTTTCCGGTCTTACACAAGCTGAACTGTCAGATAAGCTGCAAGAGGCTCTTTCATCGGTTTTCAGCGAATTGCAAAGTTCAGTGCCACATTGTACAATTACACGGGGAATGACAGAATATATCAAGGAATGCCTGCCTATAGCATGTAATACACTCTGCCCTCTTTAATCTTCGGAGCCTTCGGATACTCGCCATCAATATAACCGATTGCGCAGTGTCCGACGCCTTCATATTCCTCTTTGATTCCCAAAGAATTCAGAAGATTACGCCCCCAATCGGTCTCGAACTCTTCGCGGGCGCGGTTAATCCAGCAGCTTCCAAGGCCCAGTTCGTGCGCCGCAAGCATGAGATTTCCCATAACCAGAGCGCCGTCATATTTCGCGTTGTACCAGTCCTTCTTTGCCAATACAATCAGCATCGCAGGTGCACCGTAGAACGGGTCCGTTCCTTCTTTTGCTCCTAAAATTTCACGATTTTTTTCTGAAATTTCATCCCGAAGTTTTTTGTTGGTTACCTGAATGATAATCGTGTTCTGAAAACCTTTTCCGTTCGCCGCATACAGTCCCGCCTCGATGATTTGATCCAAGAGTTCCTGCGGAACCGGATCAGGCTTATACTTTCTGATGCTTCTTCTTGATTTGATTTTATCTAAAACTTCACTCATTTTTTCATCCTCCTTTTCTATAATTATATCAAAAAAATTTTCACTTTAAAAGTTTTAATTGACATTTCTTTCGCATGTGAGTAGAATCTAAGTATGTGTTTTTGTAAAAACCTAAATTTTTTATTACTTTTTAGTACTATTATTTAGAGGTCAAATATATGCAGCATTTATACGAACTTCCGGAGCTGAAGAGCGGCGACATAAATAAAAAAATGCCCCGGCTCGAAACGAATCTTGTCGCTTTTTCGCAGATAACCAAGATTCCGATTTCATTTTTCTCGAACAACGGTAAATACATCTGGTCTACAATGGACGAGGCAAGAATCTGCTCCGCAAACACTTCTTTCGGCACAGATGACTTTATTTGCACCAGAAATTTGATTTCGTCAATGAACATCTCGCTTTCTCTGCCGGAAGCCTATATTTTTATGTGTGAAGCAGGGCTGATACATCTCTGCAACCCCCTGGCTCTTGACGGTCATGTTTACGGATTCCTGATTGCCGGACCGATTGCCATGGGTACAAGCATGGAAAAACACATCGGTTCCCTCTCAAACAGAATTGTTGCTTTTGAAGTGGACTATGTGCGTCTCATCCCACTCATTAAAAATATGAACATGTATAAACCGAGCGAGATTTCGTATCTGAACACTCTATTCCAAAATGCAATCAACTCGGTTATGGGAGGCTCTCCTTCCGCAAGCCTTGCAAATCAGCAGTACAAAGAACAAACCGAAATCGGAGAAAAGCTTATTTCGCTCAAAAAGGAACGCATCAATCTCGAGTATCCTTACGAATCGGAAAATGAACTTGCAAACATAATAAAATCCGGAAATGTCGACCTCTGCAAAAAAGGTTTTGGTAAATATATGGAAGATATTATCGTATTTGAAGGCGGAAACATGTCGCTGGTCAAACTTCGGCTGATAGGTTTTTTTACGCACATTACACAAAATCAATACGAATGGCAGACCAACTTCGATCAATTCTTTTATCTTGAAAGGATCAACGAATCGCAGACATTAAAGGAGATGCACCAGTTTGCAATTTCATTGATATTAACGCTTACAGAGTCCATGGCACAGCAAAACTACTCCGGCGGCTCCTCCGTAATAAAAGAAGTGGTGTCTTACGTAAACACGAATTTTAAAGAAGATATCACACTTTCAAAGCTTGCAGAGCATGTACATGTCAACAGCACCTATTTATCAACACTGTTTAAGCAGGAAATGGGAATTCCTTTCACGACATACCTTAATAACATAAGGTTATCGCATTCAGAGGAACTCTTACGCACGAGTTATCATTCCATAACTGAGATCTGCCTCATGGTAGGATTTACCTCACCGAGCTACTTCACTAAAGTTTTCAAAAAACATTACGGCATCGGACCGAGAGAGTACCGCCTGCAATATCAATAAAAAACGACCTTAATCAAAAGGCTGTTTTTTTCATTCATTTACCGTTCCGCTCTTGCACAAGTCTTCCAATTGACTGCAGAGTCTGTCTGCAGCAGCCAGATCATCGCGGCGGAATGCCTCCGTAATGCCTGCCTCAACTTGCTGACATTTTCGGTCCGCTTCCAAATAGGATGAGTCAAAATACTTATCATAAACCATTTTACGGAAGTTCCTGCTGCGAATCCTCCGCACGGTATTGTCTTCAATCAGCAAAACATAGTCTGCACAGTTTGCTGCAAGGTAAAAGTCGTGCGTAACCATAAAAACGGTTCCTCTGTATTCCTTGACTGCCTTTTCCAGTGCCGACTGCGCGTACAAATCCAGATGTGCGCTCGGTTCATCCAGCAGGAGAAGCTCTGCTCCTGTGTGCTCCAAAGCCTCAAGATGCTTAAGATTCCGTTCACCGCCGGAAAGACGATCTTCTTCCGCACTGAGCTGTGAAAAGCAGGCATAATTCACACCGTCCGCGATTCGGATTGCGGGATTTTCGTTCTTAACGATTTCACGAATTAAGGTCGATTTCCCTGTCCCGTTGGCACCGATGAGCGCAGCCTTTTCGCCCTCCTTCACCTTAAAATTCACATCGTGCAGCAAGTACTCATCGAATTTCAATTCGTAGTCTGTAAGCGCAAGTACCGTGCGGATTTCCTTGCGTTCGCCTTCATGCGCGCCGCTCTGCTTCCCGTTTTCGCCGTCCTCCGGCTCGCCGCCTGCTTCCACCTGCGGAAACGCAATGTGCGGCTCGCGCACTTCGATGAACGGTGCCTTTATCTGCCTTGCCAGAAGCCTGTCGAGCTGCGACTGCTTGGCATTGACTGCCTGCCCGATGGTCGGATTTACCATCAGCGTCGCCTGCTTCCGCAGGATTTCCACCATTTCTTCCGTGCGTGCGATTTCCTCCTGCTCCTCTATATGCTGAAACTTTAATTCTATTTTTTTCCGCAGAAGCCTGCAGCGGTATTCGCTGTAAGTACCGTCAAACTCTTGCAAATCCCCGTTTTCCAAATGCAGAATTTTATCAAAACAGTGATTCAGCAGATAGCGATTATGCGTCACCGCCAGAATCGTACCCTTAAACTCGTTGATTAGCCGGCGGAGTCCGTTCAGGTTCTCAAAATCCAAAAACACATCCGGCTCGTCCAAAACCAGAAAATTCGGCGCAAGCAGCATTTCCTTCATGATCTGAAGCAGCTTGTACTCACCGCCGCTGATGTCCGAAAGCCTTGTGTTTTCAAGCGCTCCCATGCCCGCCGCATTGAGCTGCCTGCGGATCACATTTTCATAGTTGTCGCCGTCCATCGCCTCGTTTCGGTCGAGCAAAGCCTGATACTGCGAAAACAGCCACTCCATATCTTCCTCGTCATTTTCCGGATGCGCCATTTCCTCGCAAACCTTTGCAATCTCCTCCTGCAGCTCCGTAAAACGTCTACTCAGATATTCAAACACCGTGCAGTCCTGCATTTTTTCGCGCACGCAGAACTGTCCGGCATAGCCGGTTCTGCATTCTTCATCCTTTGTAATTTTTCCGTCAAACCAGTATTTCTCGGGATTTGTCAGCATTTCGACAAGCGTCGATTTGCCGCAGCCGTTGCTCCCAATCAGCGCGCAATGCTGCCCCTGCTCAATGGAAAACGATATATTGCGATATAGTTCTTTCTCCGGAAAACCATAAGATAGTTTTTCGACCTGAATCATAGATAGTTCCTCTCACTAAATAATTTCTCGGTTAAAATGTCCCCTCGTGTCCGTCTCTCTGTTGAAGCAAGAGTTCCCCCCGCTTCCTTCGAGTTTTTTCTTTGCTTCCTTGACAATGCGTGAAACTTCTTCCGGCGTTTCGGTAGTAAAATTCAGACGGAAAGCCTCTACACCTTCGATGGACGGCATTTCGTCCAAAAGGTTCAGGATTTTGCCGTTTAGAATCGTCGTCGTGCAGTCCTCGTGTGAAAGAATCGGAAAGGTTCCATATTCATCCCTGAGTTCATAACGATTTTGCTTGCAGATCCCACACTGTTCCATCTTTTTCAAAGGACAGTATTTTGTGAACAGCAGCGGTGCGCGGCCATAGACAATCATTTCAAGTGCCGGTGCCTGCCCATAGTCTTTCCGGTACGCCGCAATCAAATCCGCAATCTGTCTGCGGTTCAGCTCATAAGAAAGAGTAATGCGCTTTGCTCCCAGCTCGTGCAGCTTCCGGCAGGTCACGGAATTCACCACATTGAAAGAGTAGTCAGTGATGAACGGGTTACAGTCTTTATAATAATGCAGTCCGCCATAGCCTCCGATTAAGAGCTCGCCTTCCCTCGGTTCATATTCAATCTGGTTTCTTCTGATTATATTTTCAAAATAGATTTCCGTCAGTCCCGCCTTGCGGCAAGCTTCGTACTGCTCGCGCGTGGTGACAGAAGCCGTCAGGTATGGTGCCTGCGCCTGCACCGTGTCCCTTTCGCTTGCGTCCGTCTGCGCCTCTGCCTCTACCGTTTCCGTCAGTACCCTGCGCGGCTTATTGTTTATTTTTTCCTCATATAGCCTATCTACGATTTCACGGCGTGCCTGATTGATCATCTTCACCGGAAGAAACGCCCCACACTCCTCATATTCGAGATTTTGCAGCATAAATACGGTGTCGTTCAGCTTCGCAAACTGCTTCTTCACCTGCTCTATCGTCGTCGGATGGTTTTCTGCCACCTCCAAAATTTCCTCGCTCTCATAGAAGTACTGCACGCCAAGTCCTTCCGCATCTACCGTCAGATGCGCGCCGGGGTAGGCATAGACCCTCAGGCTGAGCGGGAAACGACGAAGCTCCCCATCCATGTGCTGCTCCAATTCTTTGTAGAAAACATAGTCCTTTGTCTTGTATACAAGGTCGCCCCTTGTAAGCTTTTCCTTGATGCGGATATAGCAGACGCGGTCTGCGCGGTTGATTAGGTTTCCCTCGTGATCGTAGAGTTTTACAACCGATAAGTTTACATCTTCATTGTTATGGTCAACTCGTATGATGTCATTCTGCCGCAGCTCATCATGCAGCCGGATTTCGTACATTCCTTTATAGCTACCGCTGATTACGCCGATTTCGTATCCGAAATTATTCGGCTTTTGAATATTGCTCAAGTCCTTCGGGTCTTCGCCGAACAGATAGCCTTTCGTAAATGTACGATTAAAGGTCTTTTTCAGCTCGTCTTTTTCTTCAGCGGTCACTGTCCCGTCCAGCGCCTTGCGGTATTTCGCCACAACATTTGCCACATATGCCGGCTCCTTCATGCGCCCCTCGATTTTCAAAGAATCCAGTTCTTTCAAATCCTTGATATAATCGATGGTGTTCAAATCCTTTGTTGAGAGAAGATAGCTTGTCCCAAGCGATTTTCCGGTCGTCTTATTCAGCAGTTCATACGGCTTGCGGCAGGAACCGACGCACCGACCGCGATTTCCGCTCCGATAGCCAATCAGCCCCGACATCAGGCAGTTGCCGGAATACGACACGCACAGCGCCCCATGCACAAAAATTTCAATCGGAACTTTTGCTTCCCTGCGGATTTTCTTTGCTTTCTCAATATCCACTTCACGCGCCAGTACCACTCGCTCTGCACCAAGCTCCTTCCAAAACAGCGTTCCGTCTAAATCGTCGATTCCCATCTGCGTCGAGCAGTGCGCTTCCATATCCGGAAAATGATTTACGATATAGTCAAACACCGCCATGTCCTGCACGATGACGCCGTCCACGCCGATTTCATTGAGAAACGCAAGCTGTGCTCTCATATCTGAAAGTTCCTCTTCAAACACGATGGTATTCATTGTGACAAATACCTTTACCTCCCGCAGATGTGCATAGCTGGCCGCCTCCCGCAGAGTCGTTTCATCAAAATTGCAAGAGTATGCCCGTGCACCGAATTTCTGCATACCAAGATAGACCGCGTCGCATCCGTTTGCGATCGCGGCCTTCAGTGCCTCCATATTTCCTGCCGGAGCCAGTAATTCCGTCATGTGTTCCTCCTATTTACTCCCACTCTATTGTGGACGTCGGCTTGTCTGAAATGTCCCAAAGCACTCTGTTTACACCCGGAACTTCCGCAATAATTCTGTCACGAATTGTGCTGAGTACACTGAACGGAATTTCAACGGATTTTGCGGTTACAGCATCTACCGTATCGATAGCGCGGATAATTGCCGCCCATCCCATGTATCTCTTTCCATCCTTAACACCTGTTGACTTAAGATCCGGAATCGCAACAAAATACTGCCACGGTGTCGGATTCAGCTTGCCGATTTCTTCTCTTACAATTGCATCCGCTTCTCTTACCGCTTCGAGTCTGTCTCTTGTAATTGCACCTGTGCACCTCACGCCAAGACCCGGTCCCGGGAATGGCTGTCTGTAAACCATGCCATCAGGGAGTCCGAGTTCCTTGCCTACAACGCGAACTTCATCCTTATACAGCAGTTTTACCGGTTCTACCAGTTCAAACTGCATATCTTCCGGAAGTCCTCCCACATTGTGGTGTGCCTTTACGCCGTCACTCTCAAGAATGTCAGGGTAGATGGTTCCTTGTGCGAGGAACTCAATTCCTTCCAGTTTGCGTGCTTCCTCTTCAAACACGCGGATAAATTCCGCGCCGATAATCTTCCTCTTCTTTTCCGGTTCTTCCACTCCTGCAAGCTTATCAAGAAAGCGGTCAACAGCATCCACATAAATCAGATTCGCATTCATCTGATTGCGAAATACCTCGATAACCTGTTCCGGCTCGCCTTTACGAAGAAGACCGTGATTTACATGTACGCATACGAGCTGCTGCCCGATTGCTCTGATCAAAAGTGCGGCTACAACCGATGAGTCCACACCGCCGGACAGCGCCAAAAGCACCTTCTTGTCTCCTACCTGCGCGCGAATTGCCGCAATCTGCTCTTCGATAAATGCCCCAGCCAGTGCCGGTGTTGTAATTCTTTCCATAGTTTCAGGTCTTTTGTTTGTATCCATTGTTTTCCTCCGTAATTATATATAATCTTTTTACCATTACTATAACTGATTTGGAAACGGTATCATTCAATACCGTTTAGTTCGCGATATAAGGTTCGGGCATATGAATCAGTCATTCCGCTTATGTAATCTGTAACCATAAGTAAACGTAAGTACAAGTCAAATTTTTCGTCTCCCGTTTTTGCATTTTCATAATCCTGCTTATAATTGTCAGAAAAAATCGCAAGATATTTTTTATCTGCCTTTGAGGGGAGAAATCCCTTTTCTTCGTCCTGATAATCACTATACAAAGCTGCATGCACAAACTTATCTAAAAGGAACTCCAAAGTGACTTGTCCTGATAACTCCAACTTCAAAATTCGCGATGTATTAAAAGCAAATTTTCGCATAGCACCCTTCAAGATTTCAATTGTTATTTCATGATTTGTTCCCTCGAAAAGGTCTCCCGAATACGTGCCATCCATTATCTTCGCATAATTTGAAGAAAATCGAAATACAGCAACATACATCAACCATCGGCGAGTTAAATTAAGCCATTTTTTGAAAGCTCGGCTCTCACTCTCCATTGTCCTATTGTCGGCTCGAAGTCTCTTCAAATCTTCGAGTAATTTTTCTGTATAATGCTCGTGGTTTGACTTGGATTCAACTCTATCACGGTTATAAGAGTTTTTATAGTAATCAATGAACTGGTCGAGCGTAAACAAATTCTTTTTAAAAGCATCCTCTAAATCCGCTGTTGCATATGCAATGTCATCTGCTGCCTCTAGAAAGTATGCTAATGGATGACGTACAATTTCACCTGTGTCTGTTTTGGTTCCGACCGACTGAGAAATATAATCAAATAATTCTTGCTCGGCTTTAAAAAAACCAAGCTTATGTTTCTTAATATCCGCGCTCTCCTTGTCAACAGAGCCTGAATCTGTCGGGTATTTCACCAATGTGCTGATAATTGCCTCTGATATATTAATTTCTGAGTTTTTCTGTGCCTTTAGCAAAATTCTCAATGCCTGTGCATTACCTTCAAAATGTTCCAAGTCCAAGCACATTTGGTCTGTCAGCCATTCGTTGATTGGTTTGTCCTTATATTTAATTTTCCCCAGATTATTCTTGAACCAATCCCCGATAACGGTTTCACCGAAATGTCCAAATGGAGGATTCCCCAGGTCGTGCAAAAGACCTGCACAAAGCAAAACGGATGAAATTTCGTCTCCAATTTCTGGTGTCATATCCTTAGGTTTATACATTGTTGAATTTTGAGAAATCATAATTCCGAGTTGTCGCGCAATTGTAGATACCTCAATCGAATGCGTCAGCCGTGTTCTGACAAAATCACTCTTATCAAGTGGAAAGACCTGCGTCTTATCTTGAAGCCTGCGAAAAGCGGCACTGGAAACAATTATGTTGTAATCCTTTTCAAATTCATTAATTGGATACTCTTTAAAGTTCGAAACTTCTTCGGCTTCGGGTTTTAATTTTTTTGTTGATAACAATGTCTCCCACTGCATAAGCGCTACTCCTTTCTAGTACCACCAGTCATCGCTGTCATTTATTACTTTACTGTTACTAATTAAAATCTCTGATTTCTTTTGCTAAAGAAAATGGAATGATTTCATTCATTTCCGTGTTTAGATATGCGCTTTCTTTGTGCATATATTCCATCAGTTCCTTTCCGGAATATGAACCAAACTTATTGATGACGCAATCAAGTATAGCATAGTCGTCCTGCGTAAGACATTTTTTTTCGATTTTTTCGTTCCCTTTAAATCTATACATCACATCATACCTTTCATCTTCAATTTCATCAAAAAGAACATTTTCGAGGTTCATCACTTTATAGTGACCTATCGGCAATGCTCCCATTTTCTGATGAGTATATACTAATCCGGTTATCGCACATCCTCGGAATTTAAATGAAAGTGCATCAATATACCAAAGCAGTTTCATTAATTTGACTTTATATAAAGCATCTATTTTTTCAGCCAAATACGAAATGCTCCCCTCTATTTTATCAATATCAAGGATAGTATTTCCATTCGCATCGCATTTCTCGGTGTATTTAGCGTATTCGCTTTCCAGAGATTGGCGTGCTAAATACTCTTTTCCATATGATTCGATTTTTTGCAAAATTGCCGTCTTTATTTCCAAATATTTTTCCAACGAAAATTCTGCTTTGTTTTTTTCCAAATATTCAAAAGCGGAAGCCGGATTATTTTTTAAATTTTGTAGTACATTATCATAGACCTCATCTTGTATAGCCTTGCTTTCGTATCGGGAAATGGTGGCTTCTCCCCAGCCCAACAGCTTTGATAATTCAACCTGAGACAGATGATATATCCTACGAATTTCTACGATTTCTTCAGATGTCAGCAGTCCATGTTTTTCTCTATAGGCATTTCTTGCATTCGATAAATTTTCATTCATCATTTTGCCACTTTGAAATTCACATTCTTCATCGTCAGAGTTAGCGCAAAAAAAGAATTTTTCTTGGTATACAATCTCTTCTCCCTTAATGAGGATTTTCGCCTTTCTTTCCCGTATTTCAACTTCATGGGAGTTGCCGCAAATCGGACAATCCATAAAAATCTTTCCTATTGTCATTTCTCTTGTCATACAACCCTCTCCTCTTTGTTCCCTTATTTCTTTCATTACCTTACATTATGCATACGGGTGCGGCATTTGATGCTCCGCATAATGAAAAGATACGCATAATATATATTTTCTCAGCTGCTCTTTTATTTTTAATTTTATGTACACTTCCTTATTATTTATATTCTTTCCAAAAACAAATAATAATGGAGGTAGGCTGTTATCGTTATCAATCAAGCTTTGTGAATAGTCCTCTATAGTTAAACTTCCGATAACTTGAATAACATTTTCAACATCATACTCCAAATCAATCAAAGTATATGGCGTCGAATATTTCATATCTGCTTTCCTTGAAGTAATCATTTGAAAATCCTGTGCGATATTGAAGTCCTCTTGTTCGATAATATTTTTTATTTGTTGCAGAAAAAGAATTACATCCTTTTTTGCGGACTTTATAGGTATTTTTATAGGACACACCTCCATTTTGTTTACTGGTATATAATATTATATACTATCAATTGATAGTATGTCAAGGCTTTATTCTGTATAGTTCCTCTGAGATATATCAGCTTCTGTTTCAGGGCTTGATTTGCTAGCACATAAAACCAAAACCGTTGATGCCCAACGGTTTTGGATATGTTACGGGGTTGCAAAATTCTTTCCCTGACGCATTATTTAACTGTAATTGTTCGGGCATGCCGGATATTTACTTGTCTCCCACGGATAATAACGGTTCACATTCATCTGCGCGTCAGAAATCAAGAAATACATATACCTTAAAGACCCGCCAATCGGGTCATCCCATGTACAGTCAACATGGTAGTATTGACCATCCAGCTGAACAATATTCCAAGCATGTCCTTCCCCGTAATCACTGGTAATATAAAAGGATTTGATGCCGACTCTGCCTAATAGTGCATCATTGGCAAAGGCGTAATCCGCACAGACTCCTCTGTTATAATACAACGCTGGATAATATAGCGGCACAAGTGACATTGAAGGATAGCCGCCATAAGTGAAATTGTTTACAATATAATCATGTATCGCCTTAATTTTTTGGTAATCAGTCATATTGTCGCTTATTATCTTCGAAATAATGCTGTCCAGCAAGTCCTCGCCTTTTGCCTCGTTTTCGTTGTATTCCGCATAGACATCCTCAATGTACTTTTCCTTACAGATTGCGACAAACTCCCTGCAGTTCGTCGATTCCCCCAAAAGTTCCTGATTCCAAGGCATTGCTCCGTTGTGCGCATAGTAATAGAGCACTATCCTATGCTTCAAATCCCTAATCGCTGAAAAGTCTGTAATATGATTGTCTCCTATATTAAGTTCTGTTAAATTATCCAGCTTTTCGATTCCGTCAATCGTGGTAAGCATGTTGGATTCCAAATTGACAGTCTCCAGTTTTTTCAGTTTTTCTATGCCGGCAACATTCTTTATCTGATTTGAGGAAAAATCTAACTCGCGAATCCTGTTTGCGCGCGGAAGATTGTCGAAAATATAGGATGCATCCTTTAATTCACAATAAGATAAATCCAATGTGCCCAGTCCGTTGCAATATTTCAGAAAAGAAAAATCATTCTTGCTGCAGTCGCCCAATTCCCAGTCTTCGTAAGGCGCTTTTGATTCGATTGACCAAATTTTGGCCAATTTATTCTTTGTGATTTTACCACCGCCAACAGCTTTTTTTACTATGTTTCTCAGTTTTTTATTACCGATTTTAACTTCTTCATTTCCGTTGACAAAAACAGTGAAATAATCCCCGTAATCGCCGTAGTATTTTTTCCCGTTCTTTATTATGTAATTTCGTGCAACAAAAGTAACACTATCTTTTGGATTTTTCAAAGTAAAGCTTACTCGCTGCTGTTGATTATTCTTTACAGTCTTAAGCAAAACCTTTTTATTTGTAGACAGATCATGCGAATAAATCTGGTATCCGTCGCCATCATATAGAAAGCTAACCTCGACCGTCGCCTTTCCTGCTACTGTGATTTTAGCATTAAAAATATTCAAAGGGCCCGCTGTCATCCGTCTGGAAGCCGCAGAGGAATACTGTGTATACTGTTTTACGCCGTTTACAGTTCGATAGGCTCTTACTTTGTAATAATACATTTTTCCAAGTGTTGTCTTGTCGTCATAGCAGTACATGGAGCTGTCGGATTTCTGGATGGCAATCCGCTTATAGCCTCCGTCCCTGCGCGTGCTTTTATAAACCTGATACCCATCGGCAAAAGCAATCGGTCCCCAGGATATGGTCATGTTTCCCTGTGCAGTTATGCTCGCTTTCACACCGTCAATCTTCTGCGATGTAAAACCATCCGATGACTCGGCAGCGTATGCATAGCTATCGTTATTTACCTGCGGTAAATTCAAAGCTGCTCCAACTAGGCTAAAGCATAACAGCAATGTTATGGTTATAGAAAAAATGCGTTTCATAAAGTGACTCCTCCCGTGCCCGTCTTTTTCCGCAAGCCGTCTACATAGTAGGACATATCTATTATGGATTAGCTACAATCAAACTTTGACAAAAAAATTCTCATTTAACTTAAAATTTCTTTCATTGCACCTCTTTCTTGTTGTTATATGAAATGTGAATTTATGCGAGTTGAAACCGAACTTCCCCCGCAAAAAGTTTTTTCCGCAGCCTTCGAACAGCTATTAAATCATTTGCATTCTTGTCACTGAACATAAACCATAAATAATAACATAAGAATAACCAATGACTTTCACTTTGAACCTTTGCTTATCAATCAACTGCAAGTTTTGTCCAAAAGCCGTAGACGGAAGGGCATTATAACCGTATATCCGTTTGCCTTTTTATAATATTAGGGGCAGGGCCGCTCTCAATCCGGTATTTCGAAGCTAACCGTCGAATTTACCCGGTCAAGTGCAAGCTGCACCTGCGTCAGCTTTTCGGAAACTTCTTTCAGTTCTTTCTTCGCGTCCTCAATCTCGTAGTTCGCAAAAATATAATTCACAATCGGTGACGAGCTGAGATACGGGCTCATATCCCTTTCTTTCGGCAGTCTCCTCGCCATCTCCCCGAGGATGTCCTTACGGTAGGAAAGCTGAGGAATATATATGAGAACTTGATCTATCGTCATCTCTATTTCCGGAATAACAGTTGTCGCGTTGAAAATATTCAATTCATGCTTAACCTGCCGGATTCTTTCCTCGAGCTTGTCAAGCGTCCGCAATGCTTCCGTCAAGTTGAACTCCGGTCTCACCGTCTCCGGATCTTCACCCATTGCTGCCGGAAAAGTCGATTTTTTAATAATCTCAGTCGCGAGTGCCGAGCGCTGCTCGTTTAGGCTTTTAATGAGTTTTGCTGCCTCTGCCGATGTGTATTTCATCTATGTACCTCCTGTAAATTGTCTGAAAACTGCTACTTAATATGATACATGGAATAAGGGTTATTTGCAATCAAACTTTGCGAAAAAAGATAAAAACTACGCTTGTTGTGAAAAAAGGAAACGGGCACTCATCGCTGAATTGTCAACTTTGAGTGCCCGCCTCACTAAATTTTGTATCACCACAATAATTCGGAGTAGCCTATAGTTTTACTTGTATGCGTAGTAAATGAGTCTTGCCATTTCGCCACGAGTAATAAGATGATCGTCACCACCGAATTTGTGATCTCCGGTGTCTGTATAAATTTTCTTCTCTTGTGCCCATGCCACAGCCTTTGCATAATATACTTCTTTCCTGAAGTCATTGAAAGTCGTTGCCTTCTTTGCCTTTGGCGAACCCACGCTCAGCCATACATAATAGAGTGCCTGGCCTCTGGTGAACACTTGCTCTCCGCTGAACTGTCCGTAGTCAATGTAGCCTTTCTTCTTCGCCCAGAATACTGCATAGTAATACGAATCTGTGCTCTTTAAGTCAACAAACCAGTTCTTAATGCCTTTGAAGCCTGTTCTCGGTGCTCCATTTGCCTTGTAAATGTATTCGAAGACTTCACCCTTCGTGCATGCAACCGTAGGTCTGAATTCTTTACTGTTAAGCGGCTTCATAATCTTCTTCTTGACAACCCACTTTACAGCTGCCTTTTCTTCGGATGCTACATCTGAGTAAGTGCCTGAAGATGTGCTTGATTTTACCTTAATCTTTATCGTTTTGCTCGAGTTAAGGTTCAGCGTATAGCCGCCGGATACCTTCTTCATGTAGTCCTTGTCAAGCGGCATATAAGACTTCCGGCCTGCGCTGTCTGTACAAATCAAATATGCATCTTCCATTTCCGCAACACTGCTGAAGGTTGTCTTTCCGGCACTTGTCGTATACTTAACGATTTTCGAGCTTTTCTTTGAGAAAATCTGCACACCGACATTCTTCTGAACGCCGATGCCGATGTAATTCCATTTCGAGTCCAAAAGGTTCTTGCGGTGAAGCGTACTGTTCATCCATGCAAACATTGCGGATTCGCCGGTAACGCTTACGCCTCTGGTACAGTTATAAAGATTTTCGCCGGCAGCTCCGGTGCCGTAGGATGACGGAATTGCTGTGTTAAACAAGCTGCCGTCAGGTCTGCGATGCGCTTTGAGGTCATATTTCACACACTCGTTCGTACGAGTATCACATGCCTTCTGAAGTGCGCCTACCATTGTGAGAAGTTTCTTGCCTTCTTTAAATCTTTCTTTATTGGTTTCACGTAAGATTCTCCATTCTTCCTTATTAACGGAGATGGACTTGCTCGGCATATTAGTTCCGAGCATCGGGATCTTTTTAGAATAACGAAGTTCCTTTGACTTGCCATCCAGTGATACAGCAATATAAATTGTAATGCTGCCTTCTTTGTCGGTAGTTGCTTCTACCTTGTAGAACTTGTTTTCTGACAGCTCACATGTACTGCCGTTTTTCACAGCTGCCTTCGCTGCACTTAAAAGCTGCTCCTTCGTAGTCGAATTGCTGATCTTTACCTTGGCCACAGCCTTCCCTACAATGGACCAGTCTTCTTCCAGTTCCGCGGAAGGCGTGGTATCTACAGGTTTGCCAAGTTTCGGAATGCGTGCTGCAAAAGGATTTCCTTCCTCTGTCACAAGGTCATCGTCGATAGCAACATAAAATGTGATGCTGCCGTCAGTGTCTTCAGTTGCCGGTGTAAACTTATCTCTGTAGATGTCAATTGTTGCCAACTGCATATCGCTCGGAAGCGATTTCCATACGAGCTCATGCAAATCGCCATCAGACGTAAGCTCCTGAGCTTCATAGCTTTTCAAAGCATTCTTTATAGAACTCTCGATTGCCGACATATCGATGCCCGCCCACGAAACCGTAACGCTTCCCATGGTCATGGTGAGCGCAACGACGAGCGTCAGCAGCATGGTTAATATTCTGCGTTTCATTTTTCTACCTCGTTAATATTCTTTTTCTTTCTGCATTTTTAGCCTTTTTCAGAGACTCTTTTTTTATTATAGCTCGTACATCAATGTGCAAGTCAAGCATTTTTAAAAAATTTTCACGAGATAATTTTCACTGCACTTCCTCCAGTTTTTTCTTTCGTTACCACGATTTGCTTGTCAATTCGCTCTTTCAGTTCCGCAACATGTGAAATAATCCCTACCAGTCTGTTGCCCTCGGTAAGCCCTGCAAGTGCCCGCACCGCCTGCTGCAAGGATGTTTCATCAAGGGAACCGAAGCCTTCGTCGACAAACATGGTGTCCAGTCTGATTCCGCCTGCGTATGACTGGATTTCATCCGACAGCCCAAGTGCCAGAGCCAAAGACGCCTTGAAAGATTCGCCTCCGGACAGGGTTTTTACGCTCCTTTCGCTGCCGTTAGTGTGGTCGATTACATCGAGCTCCAGTCCGCTTTGGCTTCTGTTATTCTCCGCCTTGGCTCTGCGCTTGAGTTCATATTGCCCGTCTGTCATGACCACAAGGCGGGTGTTCGCCCTCTCGATAATCCTGTCAAAATAAGTCATTTGAATAAATGTTTCAAGCATTATCTTTTCTTTTCCGCTTATATTTCCGTTGGCTGTGTTTGATAATGCTCGTACCCATCTCCATTTCTTTTCAATTTCGGATGCTTCTTCGGACTTTGCGAGAATATTGTCCAAAACACCTTTGTTTGCGGTTATTCTTGTCATCGCCGACTGCTTTTTATCGGACAGAATGCTGCGCCTTTCAATGTTATCTGAAAGGTGCTTCTTCTCTTCTTCCACATCGCATTCAATTCTTCCCTCCAGTATTTTCGTCGCTTCTTTTATCGCTGCCTTGTAGCCTGCAATCGTTTTTTCGCACTCGGAATATTCGTCAGCAGCGGCCTTGAGTGCCTCTTCAATAGTGCCTCTTCGGTTGCTAAGATTTTCTATTTCTTTGACCGCCTCCTCTTTTGCGGAAAAGCTCAGTTTCTTTTTTAATTCGCTGATTCTTTGCTCTGCTGAGTTTAGCTCGGCTTGCAACGCAATTAAACCTTTTTCAAGTTTGATCGTCTCATTTTTCAAATTTTCCGAAAGCAGCTTCTTATTCGGGACTAACTCTTCGATAAGCTTTTTTCGTTCAACTTTTTTCTTTATGTCCTTAAGCTCCTGAACAAGATCGAAAAGAGCAGACTCACACTCCTTCTGCTTTGCAAGCACAGCCTCCGGAATGCCGTCATATGTTTCAACCGGCACTAACTTCTGTGCACTTGTAAGAACGGACTCTCTTTTCTCTGAAATTTTTACTTTTACTCCATGTGCCGCCTCACTTGCCTGCGTTAATTTACCCGCTGCCATTTCATAATCCTGCTTGATTTTCTCAAGTTCTTCCTTCGTCGGGGCTCCCTCGGCTTTTACTGCAGGCAGGGGATGGGTTGTCGACCCGCATACAGGGCAAGGTGCTCCTTCTTCGAGTGTTTCCGCAAGAATGCCGGCCTGTTCATCCAGGTGGAGCTTGTGTTTCAAGTCATAAGTCTGCTTTTTGTCCTTTGTTATGGACTCCAGTGATGTGTACTGAGATTGCTTTTCCCTCAAATCTTTTTCGAGTTTATTGACCTCGCTGAGCGAGGTGACGATTTCAGCTATCTCGGAAAGAATCTTATTAATAGATTCCTTTTGCGTACTTAGCTTGATTTCTTCCTCTTCCGATTTTATCAAAGTTTCCAGTTCCGCATCCAGTTCCGCAATTTCAGCGTTGACCTTCGCACTCGTCTCGCTCTTTTCTTCGATTGATTTGCTGCTTGCGGATATTGTTTCAGAAATTTCTTTTTTCCTCTTTGCTTTTAACTCCAGTGCTTCATATTCCGGAAGCTCCGCATTTAACACGGATATGCGATTATTCAGTGCCGTTATTTCAGGCTTTTTTTCTTCCGCTGCCGCTACTGCTTTCTTCAGCTCGGCAAACCTTGGTTCTGTCTCTTTCAGCTTTTCGGTTGATTCCGCAAGAGAATCTTCGGTCTTCTTCTGCTCCTCAACCTTTGCAATCAGCTTCGCTTTCTCCGATATTGCCGCATCCAGGGAATTGTACTTCTGCGTGTATTCGTTGTAACGGATATTGTCTTCTTTTAAGAGTGTCTCCAACAGCTCAACAATACCGCCTATCGGCAGCTGCTCGTTCTTTGCCTTATCCACATTCACCAAAAGCGCATTATCCTCCTCGCAGACGATTCCGCTCACATACTGTTTAATACTTTCCCTTGCTCTGTCATACTCCCTCGCAAGTTGCGAGGCTTCCGTTTTCAGCTTTTCCTGAAGCACATAATAATTCTGTGTGTGGAATATCTTCTGAAAAATTTTCTTCCTCTCATCGGTTGGTGCAATGAGCAGTTTCAAAAAATCACCCTGTGCAATCATTGCTATCTGTGCGAACTGATTGCGGTCTATTCCCATTATCTCTACGATTGCCTTGTTAACCTCGTTTCGATTTGCAATAACCCTTCCGTCGGGGAACCTAAGCTGTGCGCCGGCTTTTTCGACAGTCATGCCTTCCCCTCGGGTTTTCTGCCTTTCATACTCGGGATTGCGCTTTATGCAATACTCTTTACCGGCATATTCAAACAACAGTTCAACCTCTGTCGGAGTTTTCGCTTCCGCATACTTGGAACGAAGCATGTCTGCCGCTCTGTTGTTTCCGCTCGCCTCCCCGTAAAGTGCGTAGGTAATCGCATCGAAGATGGTTGTCTTTCCGGCACCCGTGTCCCCTGTAATGAGGTATAATCCGTTCGTGCCAAGTGCATCCATGTCCAGTTCTGTTCTTCCGGCATAAGGGCCGAAAGCTGACATTATTAATTTTTTTGGTCTCATTGCCTGCTCTCCCATACTTTCTCGATCAGCGAACTCATAAATTCCGTTTCCTCACGGTTCATCCCAACACCGTTCTGTTTCAAATAAAATTCGGAAAACAGCTGCAGCGGGGATTTCGTTTCGACGTCTTCCGCTGCACCGATTTCGATTCTGTGTCTTGTCCTTGTGTTGTCGTAATCAAGCTTCATCAAATTATGATAAACAACCCTCAGCTTTGCAAGCGCATCCGGAATATCTTCTTCATCCGTCAGCGTGATATGTGTATAGTCTTCCTGATAAGTTTTCCCTTCATAAAAACTCTTAAGCATCAAGTCCTCGTACTTCCCCTTGAGCTCAACCATATCACGAAGTGGGACGAGCGGGGTCTCACGAATTGCCACTGCCCCGTTTTCTCCTATTTCAACGATGCTCACCGACTTCCTGTCGTTTGCCTCCGAAAAAGAATATTTAAGCGGCGTTCCGCAGTATCTTACTTTCTCCGAGCCGATGTTCTGCGGCCTGTGTATATGTCCAAGAGCAACGTAATCAAATTTGTCAAAAACGGAAGCATCCACATTATCCGATCCGCCTACGGAAATTTCTTCCGATTCCGTTCTTGATGCCCCCGTAACAAACTGATGTGTTATCAGAATATTCCTGCTGTCTCCGGGTACCTGCATATTGCCGATTGCAATACGTATCGCATCCGTATAGGTTTCAATCCTCTCCTCGGGATAGAAACGCCGCACATGCGCAGGCTTAATAAACGGAAGCATATAAATCTTTACTTCTCCGTACTCATCGCTGAGTGAGAGCGGCGTTATTTCACCGTTATATACCGGCGAAAAATGAATTCCGCTTCTGTCCATCAGCCGGTTTCCGAAAGCAAGACGCTCCGCAGAATCGTGGTTGCCGCTGATAACGAAAACCTGCATGCTGCGTTTTGCCATTCTGACAATGAAGTCATCAAAAAGTTCAACGGCCTCCGCAGACGGAACCGATTTATCATAAACATCACCTGCAATAAGAACCGCATCCGGCTTTTCGTCATCTATCACATTGATAATTTTCGTCAAAATATACTTCTGATCCTCAATCAAGGAAAACTCGTTCAAACGTTTCCCCAGATGAAGGTCCGAAAGATGTATTAATTTCATATCTTTTCCCTTCGTCATTCATACGCAGCAATAATTTTCTTTGCAAGTTCCACCTGCTCCTTGGCAACATGGTCCGGCGACAAAATTTTAATATCGCCTCCGAAGTTCATAACCCATGTGAGAAAAACCGGACTCAACGCCACCTTTACGGTTACATCAAAGCTGTCCTCGCCGCTCACCTTCCTCAAGAGCACATCCTGTCCAAACCGGTTTATGATAGGGTCGGCCATTTGGTTCTTGCACCTCAGAGTTACGAACTCATCCCTGCCGTTGTACATGCCGAACATTTTCTTGGAATACAGTGCCATGTCAAAATCCTTGAAATGCTGCGCGCCTTCCCTTCTTTCCTTCAAAACGGTCATTTTCATCATCTTGTCCACCCGATAATGCTTAATCATCCCGGCCTCCGCATCAAATGCCACAAGATAATAATTTTCATCGTCCCAAGTAAGCGCCCAAGGGCTTACTTGATAGGTCTTCCCGCCACGCCTCAGTTCCTTCTCACCGTCAGCATTCCACTTGAAATACTTAAAAGAAATCTGCTTATCTCTGTTGATGGCATTGTGGATGTCGTCCACCGTGTAATAGATACTTTCGTTCATGTTCTTAATACGGTTTGTCACATGGACATTTCGCGAAAGTTTCTTTGCCTCGTACTTACTCGTCAGCCCTTCGATCTTCTTGATCAGTGTTTCACTTTTCTTGCGGGTAATGAACTTAGAACTCTGAACGGCATCCACAAGCAGCTTCAGTTCCGGAAGTTCAAACTCCCTGCTCGCCAAATAATACTCCGTCCGGTTTCCAATCGTATTCTTTTCAATGTCCACTCCTATGCTTCTCAGCGCCTCAAAATCATCGTATATGCTTTTCCGCTCAGCTTTAACACCGCAGAGGCTCAGTTCGCTGATGATCTCCGACATACTAAGCCCATGCTCATCATCGGTTTTCTCCTGCATGAGCCGGGCAAGATAGATCAGCTTCAATTTCTGATTTTGAGATTTCGCCATAATGGTTCTCCTTCCGTCATTCCTATACCGTTTTCATATTTATTAACTTGCTTCCTTCATCCGCATTCTTCCGAGCAGCCGCTGCAGTAAACTCCTTTCTTTCGGAGCATCAGCCGGAAGCGACTTGATTTGCTTATACAAAAGTTCCCCTTCTTTTCCGAGTATGTTCTTCATGAGCAGGCAAACCTTATCCCATGTTTCAATTACAGAAGGCTCCATAACGACCCCCTTCCAGATGGTTTCAATTCGCTTGACGATCATATCTTCTTGTAACTTTTATTTCAGCAGACTTGCAATCGTGTCGAAGTGTTTATCCGAACTTACGAGAAAAATGGTTTTGCAGTCACGGCTGCCTATTCGTTCTGCCGCCGCAATTGAAATTGCGAAATCTACCGAATTCGGTGCTGACATAACTTTCTTGTAAAACACCCCTGCCTCGGTCATGCTCATAATGGCTTTTCTGTTCTTATCGCTCAAATAGTAAGTATTCTTTGCCGCATAAAAGATATGTACTTCATCACCTGCCGCAAGCAGCTCGATTCCCTTAATGTGTTCCTTTGGATTGTTGTCCCCGTCGATAAAATATATTGCCATGTTTTCCCTTTCATTATGTACTTTTCGCAGTCTGATTTCAAGTATATTGTAGCAAAACGTATGTACAATAAAAAGGACATGGCTTTTCATTTCAAAAAAAATTCCCAAATCCAATCATTTCGATGGTTTTGGGATTTGCTGCGTTTTCCTATTGTACACATCAATTACGCTTTGACTTTTACTGACTTAACCTTACTCCATGCGCCGTAAATGCCCTCACTAAAGTCGTGGTATGCTCTCACCTTTACAAAATATTTCCCGCTTTTCTTAAGCTTAATTGCCTTCTTTATCGTGTTTGCATCTGCATTATATATAGCTACTCCGCTCTTAAAGCTTTTACTTCTCGATATAGCGATTTGATACTTGTTTGCGTTTTCAGCCTTATTCCATTTAACAGTGATTTTCTTTTTAGCCTTAGCTTCCGGTTTAGAGTAAAATCCTATCCCCGGCAAAATAACCTCGATATCTTTTTTAAGTTTTCCGTAGCTTATAGTAAACTTTCCTAATTTTTCAGGGTTAAGCTGATATGTAATAGTCGTAAACTTTCCGCCGGTATAGTTCTTCTCATATTTTCTTTCGAGGATATTTAACGCTTTGCTTTCGGATTTGGCACCGGAAACCACCGTATATTTTGTGATGCCGTTCTCGGTGCTTTTAAGGGCAACAATCATATTATGCGATTCTTCTATTTTGTCAACATCCTCAAATACAACATTGCTTCCCATTGTAAGGGTTACGCCGTCATCTGCGACAGATTGTACATAGTACCACGGAATGCAAACAAGCTCTGTATCTTCATCCGCGGCAAAGGATGTATCTTCTAAAGCTTTGCTTTTACTGTAGAACTCCAACTGCCGTAGACTTTATCATCGTTATACGCGTTTATTGCTCTTACACGCACATAATATGTCTTACCTTTTGTAAGACCCGTTATCTTCTTTGATTTTACATTAGAGCCTTTTACAGTATATGTTTTTAAGTTCTTCGTAAATGCTTTGTTAGCAGCAACCTGTATTTGATATCCTGTGCCGGATTTTACTTTCCACGAAACATTTAGTTTTCCTGAAGCAGAAGAAGCCTTAACATTAGTTACTTTGAGCGGCTTAGTTAGAAGATTAAGACTAAGTGGTGATGCCGTTTGGCTGTACGAACCAATATTTGCTTTTGCTCTTATAGAAACATAATATTGCGAACCGGGTTTAAGATTTGTGAAATTGTATTCCGCTTCCTTCACTTCAACTGAGCCGGTGGATGTCGAAATTAAATATGAAGAAACATCATCTGCTGCGTCCCACGATAATCTTACACTATTTGTGCAGGAAGAGGTCTCTAGATTATCTATTATCCCAAATGCATTAAGTTTGACCGGGCAAGTGATAACAATCCCATCGCGATTCTTGAATTTGAGGTTATACACCTTGTTTTCAGCTAAACTTTCCGGAATTGTTATGGAGAGGCTTTCTATTGCCTTCTTTTTTTGCGTACCGGTTTGATAGTAAATGCTCTCGTTCTTGAAGATATCCGAAGCAGGATCTTCATCGCATCCAATATACATCAAAAGCCCCTTTCCCGGCATCGATATGCTATAGTATGATTTTTTATACGCAGGAGATAAGGTGGACGATGTTTTATCTGTAATATTTTGGGCAGAATAAGATGTTGCTGTAGCAAGAGGTTTTCCGTTGTGTGTGCCATCAATTCGGAGAAACGACAGTGTTGAAAAGTCCCGGCCTTTTACAGGATTCACCGTCGTTTTCGCTTCGTATTTCGTGCCGTCGTAGGTCCATGCAGCGGAAATCTTATAAGTGTCCGCAAGAGATAAGGAGTTGTTTCCAAGCGTCCTCGCGGCGCTTGAGTATATAATCCATATTCTTGGGAATATCCTGTCTTCAAGAGTGAAGCTTATTCCCCCTTTGTCTACAGATGTTGATGAGGAACTATTTCGTCCTGCCTTGAATGATTTGAATAAATCTAAAGATATTTTTTCTTCCCCAAAGGTGACGGTAACCTTGAAAGAGGATAAGAGTTTAGGATTATATGTAGTGTTTTCGTAATTACCACATATAAAAGTGGTTCCATACGGAACTTCAGAATTATATTCTTTGTTGTCAAGATTCCCGGTGTGCTCAAGCGTTGAATCGTTTTCGATTAAGTATATTCCACCCCGCGCATCATTACTATCAGCATGCGCAATCACAGGCAACGTGAAAATTACCATTATGGTGATAACAAATATCAAAATTCTTTTCATTTTCTTTCTCCTTACAGGGTCTATCTCCCTATTCAGTCATCTTCAAGGCTGCATAAAAGTCCAGCCATCGTAAGATCGCTTTTGACCTTCCCACGGTCTATCCGAAGATCTACATCGCTATGCTTTGAAGCGTCCCTTCTAGCCGCACAGCGACCGATTACTGTGCAACAAGCAGATTCTTGACCTTTTTACATTCTGCCACAAGCTGAAACTGGTTGTATTTTCTCTCCTGCTCCTGCAATTCTGCGAGAATCTCTTTCTCCTGTTCGCTTGTTTCTTCTTCCTCAATGCCGAGTTCCGCGAAGACTTCCCCAGCTGATCGTGTGCGACCAGTTGCTGCCTCTTTGATTGAAGCCTTTAACTGCTCACGTTCTTCGTTGAGTTCTTCCTGTGTAAAGCCAAAGAAGGTCATTTCATGTAGGATCTGTGCGAGTACTGCGTAAATGTTCTTTTTCGTCAATTCAGTATCTGCAATGCAGTATCCCATGACTTCTGCAAAATCTACAAGAATACATGAATATGTCTCAGGCTTATCGCACGCTAAAATATCAGTTTTGGTGCATAGAACAGTCTCCACCTTTTCTTCATAATTGCTATAAATCTTGTGACAAAAAAAAGATCTTATCTTGTGCCGTTGAATCCACTTCCAACTTGCACAGCATTTCCAAAAATTCTAGAAGGCGCAGTCGGTATGCCTCTTTAATCTCTGCCACGGTTTTTTTTAAACGGCAAAAATTTTCGTATTCGATTGGATACTCTCTAAAATATTCGTCTGCTATTTTGGCTGCGTCCACTTCCTTGAACCATGCATGTACGGTTTTCATAAATGACCTTCTCTCTGTACTTTGATATCTATATAAATCTCCTACATTTCAAGTTTATCTACATCATTTTATCATTAAATGATGTAGATAGCGAGTACTTTCTTATCAACCTTTAATTTAAGGGGTCCCTCGAAGAAGTTGTCCAATAAGCAATTCTGTTTAGAAATTATTTCGTGTACCTTTTCTTTCAGCAGACTTGCAATCGCGTCAAAGTGTTTGTCCGGACTTACAAGAAAATTATTTTTCCGTCACGGCTACCTATTCGTTCTGCCTCCGCAAGTAGATTGTAGCAAAATGCATGTACAATAAAAAGGGCATGGTTTTTCATTCAAAAAAAAACAAATCCAATCATTCCGATGGTTTTGGGATTTGCTTCGTTTTCACGGACTTTATCAAGTTACTTTTTCTGAAATAAATATGTCAAATCTCTGGTTTCTCCAATCAAATCGATATTGAAACTACGAAAAAGACGCAGCCAGCCGTTATTGTCCAGTTCTACATTGATTTGATCTAATTCTTTCGCTGTCAATTCACGTTCATAAATAAACCCTAAATGGCGCTGGTAGGAAAAACCTTTGTCCTTAAAAAAATCATAAATGGACTTCTGAGCCTCATACGGTTTCATTCCATTTTTCCTAATCTTTTCAAGGTCTGCAACAAGTTTTACTCTATGACGATATTCACTCATCCCAATATCTCCTCTCTGTTTTCTCTTTGTTTACTCCACCTCGAAAGTTTCGTCCTCGAAAAAGACCGCCCATGCAACCACATTTTCCTCTGATAAAACCAGTCCGCCATAACCGAAGTCTATATAAAATTCTTTCTCGTTCGCATTGTACCCGCCGGCACTCCAGTTGTACTCTCCGTCCTCCGATTTCCAAACGAGAAAACAGAATTCACCGTCCTGCGGCAGTCCTTTTTCCGATACCAGATTCCATCTGTCTACGCTCAACTTAAAATTCATTTCCTTGCACCTCTTTCTTGTCGTTATATGAAATTAGAACCGCTGGGGATTCAACGGTTCTGAGCATTACATATATTATTTGAATTTAACAAATTTTAGCTTGATATTAAATTGACTTATTTCGTGACTTATCTTTCTATTTGCCCTTTTTGTATTCTTTCTGCTATATTTTCTTTGCAGAAGTTTTAATACCAAAATAATGTCACCTTTTTTCTCTTATGCTTTACTCGGCAAAATAAGGTTATCGCTAAAAACTATCAGTTCCTTTGCTTTGCGAGAGCGATTAACACTATAATTTATATCAATAAAATCAGTCCTATAATCGCAATATAATTGCCGAGTTAATTCGCAAATATCGTATGTCACAATCCATTTTCTTTTGCATTTTTTTATTGCATTTCGCAAATCCGTATGTTCTTTTTCATTAAATGAATTTTTATATAATTGTCCACCTTTTTCTACATACGGAGGGTCAAAATTAATCAACACTTTATAATATTTTCTCATAATACTTGGTTGGATAAAATCAAAGACATCCAAATTATATATATCAATTTTACTTGATAATCCGCCAATTTCTTCTATTCTTTTAATAAGATTCTTTCTATGGAACCTAGCATCCATCAGATAATTTCCATTTTGATTTTGTCCACCAATTACACCGCCTGAAATAACACCTGATATATTAGTTCTATTCAAGTAATATGTAGCTTTACCTAGCGTCAAATCATCGTATTGATCTTGATTGGTATAAACATTTCTTTGCCTGTTCCATTCATCTAAATCTAAGCTAACATCACGCACAAATCGACACATCTCATCTGTATTGTTTATAACACTCCACCAAAATGAGTATATAGCCCGGTCCAAATCATTAAGTACAATACGTTTCACATCATGTTTTTGTAATAACTTAAGTGCCAATCCTGCGCCTCCAGCAAATGGTTCAATATATGTTTCTCCGATAAGGTCATTTGCTTCTAAAATATCTCTTACATAGTTATATAATTTTGCTTTTCCTCCCGGATAACGCAAAGGAGATAAAGATTTTTGCATTATTACTTCCTCCGATCACCCCTTCAAGCTGATTATTTCCATTCGTTAGGATTTATTGCTTGATAATGGGACATTTTTTTAAAAAGTGACCTGAAATTGTTATAAAACTTTTCTATGCATTCTTGATTATCAATGTTATGTAACCAGTGCTTATACAGTAATTTAAAAAATGTGAGGTTATCATTGAACAACTTTTTATTAAATTCTCGGCGTTTTCCCTTTGTTGATTGTCCACTGGATCGATACTGTTCAATTATTTGCTTGTTGTCGTCTATCTTTGTTTTAATATTTGACAAATAATAGATTTTGCCAAAACCTTTCTCAATAATAATCGATTGAGTCCAGAAACAGTCATCCTCTTCGTACAACTTCTGTGCATAACTAAATAACACTTCTTCAGGGCAGTCATTTCCAGGTAATGCCAATATGCAATTTGACATATCAGAATTATGATCTCCATCCAAAATACATATTGATCTTATGGTTGTTCTCAATAACTTGCTATCTGTGAATATACCAATTAAATTTTCAGCTCCTATATTAGCGTGCACAAAGTGGAAAAATCTATTAATTCCCCTAAATTCCTCAGGATGTATTTCTGAAAAGTAATTTAACAACATATCAAGAATTACTCTAGCTTCATCGTCTTCTGTAAATATCGGTATAACCTTGTCCATATAAATATCATCTTGCGTTAACGATTGTAAATGTAATTTTATTTTATATATATCAGGTGAATCCATCAGCGTTACATTCGTTATATTGTCTAACAAATATATAACATTACATTTGTATTCAAACATTGTTTCTAATAATGATATACTATGTGTTGTGAATACTATTTGAATTTTATATTCCTGCGAGAAGTCCTTAAACAGTTGCAATAACTTAATTTGAAAAGCAGGATGCAGTGTTGCATCCAATTCATCAATCAATAATACACTTTCTATATCGTTATTAGAACATATAGATTCAAAATAATATTTAAGCGACACCAACGCTGTCAATATTATAGTTAAATTATCTTCCCCTGCGGAAATTGTATTTGAATCAATTCCTTCTATTTCAGTTGAAAATTCTGTTCTAACTTTTACATCTCCCATTCTTTGCGAATTTCCATAAGTAATAGAGTAGTTTGTAAATTTTTTGTATAATTCTGCAATATTATTTTTATAGCTCTCAGGCAATTTGTTGTTAATCTGTTTTATTTGTTCATCATCTTGATATTCTCCATATGGAAACAGTCTTGATAACCCAAGATAAATAACAGGGCAATGCGGTAATGTGTCATGTGAGCCAAGTTGATATTTTGGTTTTACGGCATATCTTGTCATAATAGAAGAGTTGTGTCTTCTAAAGTTTAGTGAGCCTCGCGTATAGTAATCTACTGAGAATAAACTGCCTTTTACTCCATAAGCTGGATCATTATATTTTTTATCCCCACGTGTTAGAGATTCTACCTTTGGATTAGTAATAGCATTAACCGCATTCAAAACTTTTAAACAATTATCATCCTTGACCCACTCACATTTTTTTGTAACAGCCTGAAAGGAATTACTGAATAAATGTAACAAGGAAGTTTTACATGTACCATTCGTGCCAGATATTGCATTAACGCCTTTCTCGAATTGAATATTAATCCTTTTAAGTTTTCTATATTGTTCGATATTTATAGATTTAATCATATGTACTTCCTCCCACCCTGTTATGTCAATACTGCATAATATATTTCATCGTTAACACACATTATTTATTCGTGAATCAAATTTCCAATGAAAACGCCCTGTACCACTCATGTGGCGGTAATATTGAATTAAATGCTGCTTCAAATAGTGGATACAGTTCTTTATAGGTTTTCTTGTTAGAAACAATCTTTTTTAATTCTGATGTCTGTAAAGGAATAATTTTCATTCCCGTTACAGCCTTTGAATAATCCTGGGAGTCGTAAAATGGTGTTGTTTTCCGGCTTCGAAAATCTGCAATTACATTTATATCGAGATAAGTAGTCGCAAATACACAATAAGAATTCATATTACCCGTACGAATTAAATGTCTTCCTAAATGTCTTGAAACAGGCTCCATTTCCATTCTTCGCTGGTTTGTGCTATCAGCAAGGGTTGCTTCTAACAAAAGTGTATGCTCCGGATAAACCTCTGTCGTCTCATATTCATAAACTATATCTGCCTCACCGCCTGCAGCGTGGGTTTTCGGCAATAAATCGGCATCTAGTGAAAGCTTCATATAATCAAGAATTTTACCGTGTCTTTCGCTTGCTTTGTACCACAGAATTCCTAACACATATTCAAAAATGGTTGGTATATCAGCATTGTCGGTAACCATACTTCTAATCTCATCATCATTTCTGCTTTCAAAGCAATCAAGAAGTAATAACAACCTGTCGTCTGTAAATTTAGTATCAATGAGATGTTGTAATCTCTGATAACGTGTATCCTCTAAAGCATCTCGTGCCGACTGCATGTTGGAAACATTTATGCCAAGTTCTTTGTTGATTCCAGCAATGATAGTTTCGTCGCTTACGACAAGGCATTCCGATATTTCAGTAAGAGAACAATCTTCGTACAACATCTTCGAAGAAGTAAATGTGTCTTTATATAATTTTTCTGCAATTGACTTAAAAAAATATTTAGGTACAATATCAAACTTTATCGTATTGTCTTCAAACAAAACAACATCTGTCGTTCTAATATATCGCCGATTCAAATCAAGATAATCTGACAGCGTAGCTTTTGCTTTAAAAAGATGCATTGTATAAAAAAATACTCTTTTAAAACTTTCTTCATCAGAAACTTCATTAAATTTTGTTTGCTTTAAATGCTCTAATGGGCTTTTCTTAATAGTTGCTTCAGATGTGGTGTCGAATAAGTAACTCCGCCACCACTTTCCTATGTTTATATTCTTAGTAGCCTGATATATTGCAGATATACTTTCCACGTTATTATTTACAAATGTCTCAAATAGTGCATTATAAAGTTCATAATATGTTCTATCATATCGTCTGCTTTTTCTGTTAAGGCCTATTTCGCATATCAAATCCCTTGAAACTTCATTTTCAAGAAGGTATGCTAATGCCAACTTATAGTTAGGCATATTCATCATACGTTTTATAATAATTTCGTCGATGCTAGTCCTGCCTGTACGTAGCATTGAAATACCATCAACAATTTCGGCCATTTCTTTTTCTCCAATACATAATGGCAACAGATATGTATATTCGTCAAGCGTCAGGTAATCAAATTTGTTCAGTAAATGAATCAATACCATGAACGGACGGACAGTGCGTCCGTCAATACTATAATGCGTTTTCAGCAGTTGTTTCAAATAAATAAAGCTATCCCGTGCTATTTGAAATTGGTTGTTGGAGGAAAAATCGTTTTGGAAAGCGATTTTTAGTAATGATTTCCCAGCATTGCTCAAATTCCTGCCAGCATCAATTAATCCTATATCAACCAATCCGGATGTTTTTTCACGCGCATCTTTAGGTTTGTTCTCGGCTTCTCCCTCCAAAAAACCTTTTGACTGCATGAAATCATAATATCGAGCCTGCAAAGTTTTGTTTCCAGTCCATTCCTCATTTTTATTTTCTTCAAGCGACCAAAACTCATCTAATAAAACAAGTTGTTCTTCAATAGTTTTATTGAAATTTCTTGTTCTAAAGCTGGTAGTGCCTAGACTCCAACAGAAACTTTTATATGGAATTATATTTGGCATAGCTACTTCCTCTCAATAATTAATTATCAGCACCTCTTCTGAAGCAGAAGTCTTATCCTTCGTTTGATAGTTTGAATTTGAATAGCTGAAATTAAGTTGTATAATTTTATATTTATCTGCGTTTTTATCAAGCCAGTCAACTAAGATATTGTTTTCCCTGCCTTTGCTTCTCAGCACATTCGATAATGCAAAACGAATATTTCTGCCGTTCAATTCATCTAAAAAAGAAAGTAAGTCTTTTTCGTCAGTCTCGCTCCATCCCCCTCGTTCATTATAGGTTGCACAGGTTATCAAATAAGGTGGATCTGCATAAACAAAATCTTGGGATGTCAATGCAAATACATCGAAATCTCTGAAGTCTCGGCAAGAAAAAATGCAATTTTGTCTCACAATTCTATCAATAAAACTTATAAGTTTTTGTTCCATCTTTTTATTGAAATCCCTTTTACCTACAGGTAAGTTAAATTCTCCGTGTGAATTAAATCGAATTTGGTTATTAAAGGAATATACAATCATTACATAGAGCATGATGTAATAATAATCATCCAACTTTCCGTCAGCATGTTTTTGATTAAAATCCTTACGCAGTTTTAAATAACCATCTCTATTATAATTGCTAAGACCTTTGCTACTTTCACACTCATAATAAGTATAGCCGTTTTTACTCACAAGGGATAAGTTATACTTTTCTATAATTTCATAAATCCGATCTAAAGTTTCATCTTTATCAAGATTTTTGAACGTGTTATACAAATGAAGTAAATTCTCATTTAAATCATTGTATATAACTTTATTGCAATTAACATTTATACCTACATTACAACCACCACAAAATAAATCTACAAGGGTATTTATGTTTTGGGGAAATAATGGCAAAATTTGAGGTAATAACTTATATTTCCCTCCCGTGTAATTAAGTGGTGATTGTATCATATTGATTTACTCCTATTCAAAGCAAACACACAGGAACAGTCTCTCTGCATTTTCAGCTATGTCAGATTTTCCGGTTGTAAATGCCTTATAACTTTCTTCAAAGACTTTTACGGTTCCTTTTGCATTTAGTATTTTCAAAATATCTTCATCGGAAATTTTTGCATTGGAGCGGCAATTACCTTTATCGGCCATATTATTGTAAGAAAGCAAGATGTATTTAGCTTTTATATCATTTATCAAGGTTTCAAATGCTTTTGTTGCCCCAGTTGTGCAATACTTACTCTTCATACCGCTTCTGTCCATCTTCTTGGCTACCCCGAACACTTGTGGCTTTTCCCAGCGCGCTACATTTTCAAGCAAATGATATGAATCACAATATTGTCTTGAATTGTACGGAGGATCAATATAAACAAGGTCTGCTTCAATCCGCTTAACAAGGTTATTTGCATCCTCATTAAAGCATTGATTTAAGGGATGATTATCAACCTTCGCCAAAGGAACAGAGAGTTCCAACGAATCATCAAATTCTGCGTTCTTTCGATATGCATCGTAATGTCCGCAAGTCACAGCAATTTTATCCATTCCATAAAGCAATGATGTAATCAGGATTGCCCTCTCGCGGTTATTCAAATTACCTTTTTTATAATTTCGTTCTATATCCTCACGAATATACCCAATTTTAGCACAGTCTTTCTTACTGAAATAGGTATCTGCAAAATTACGCGTCATATAGTTCTCACCGCAATTTGCTTTCCCATTGTACATGACTACATAATCAATTATTTTTTGTGTGTCATAGCTTTCCGCTCCAAACCAAGCATAATTGCAAACATAATTACTATACATCAAATCATTCGTAATAAGCATTTTATCTGCAAAAGCAGAGGATACAGCACCTGTTCCTGCAAAGATATCCGCAACTGTTTCGATATTAGTACATTCTTCATCTACAACACTTGTGATAAATGAAAGTAACTTATATTTATTGCCTAAGTAGCGTCTATTGTTTATCAATGAGGTTTTATATTTCATTCCTGTTGTACTCATTGTAATTCCTCCGCCAGTAATTCTAACTTGATTTTACAAAATATTCTGTCCATTAAAACGGACTTGGCGTAAATATCTTTAAAAAATCGTGAAAATTCTTTAAAGAAATTTGCTTTTTTCATGCCTGCTGATTATTCAAACTCAATCGTCCCAGGTGGCTTCCCGGTGCAGTCGTACACGACGCGGTTGACGTGGTCGACTTCGTTGACGATGCGGGTGGTGACGCGGTCAATCAAATCCCAAGGCAGGTGCGCTGCCTCGGCGGTCATGAAGTCGCTGGTCGTCACAGCGCGGAGCGCGATTGCGTAGTCATAGGTTCGGAAGTCGCCCATAACGCCGACGGAGCGCATGTTGGTGAGCGCCGCGAAATACTGACCCAAAGTGCCCGGGTGTCCGAACTGCGGAATCCGGCCTTCGCTCATCGCGCGCGCGATTTCCTCGCGGTAGATATAGTCGGCATCCTGCACGATTTTTACCTTTTCGGCAGTCACTTCGCCGATGATACGGATGCCAAGACCCGGTCCCGGGAACGGCTGACGGAAAACTAAGTAATCCGGAATACCAAGTTCCAGACCGGCGCGGCGCACTTCGTCCTTAAACAGCATACGAAGCGGCTCGATAATTTCTTTGAAATCAACATAGTCAGGAAGTCCGCCTACATTGTGGTGGGACTTGATGACTGCGGATTTGCCGAGGCCGGACTCGATAACGTCCGGATAAATCGTGCCCTGAACCAGGAAGTCAACAGCACCGATTTTCTTTGCTTCCTCTTCGAAGACGCGGATGAACTCCTCACCGATGATTTTGCGCTTTGCCTCCGGCTCGGTTACGCCGGCAAGCTTGGAATAAAAGCGCTCCTGTGCGTTCACGCGGATAAAATTCAGGTCATACGGACCGTTTGGACCGAAGACAGCCTCAACCTCGTCGCCTTCGTTTTTGCGAAGAAGACCGTGGTCAACGAAAACGCAGGTAAGCTGTTTGCCTACAGCCTTCGAAAGCAGCACTGCCGCAACCGAAGAGTCAACGCCGCCCGACAGGGCGCAAAGCACCTTGCCATCTCCGACTTTTTCGCGGATTTCGCGGATGGTCGTTTCCACGAAGCTGTCCATCTTCCAGTCGCCTTTGCAGCCGCAGACTTTGAGCACAAAGTTCTGCAGCATCTTGAAGCCTTCCACGGAGTGCATAACTTCCGGGTGGAACTGCGTCGCATAGAAGCCCGCCGCAGCATTTTCCATAGCTGCTACCGGACAGACCGGCGTGTGTGCCGTCACTTTGAAGCCGGAAGGCACAGTTTCGATATAGTCGGTGTGACTCATCCACATAATCGTATTGCCCGGCCTGCCACAGCCCGTCGTCTCCGGGCCGCCAACACCAAGGCTGGAAAGCAGTCCGCTGCGGTCATCAACCGTGACCTCGGTTCTGCCATATTCACTGACCGGAGCCGTCGCAACCTTGCCGCCGAGCTGGTGAGCAAGAAGCTGCGCGCCGTAGCAGATTCCGAGCACCGGAATGCCAAGCTTAAAAACTTCCGGATTGCACTGTGGGGAATCCTCGCCGTACACGCTGTTCGGACCGCCCGTCAAAATAATCCCGGACGGAGCCAGTGCCTTCAGCTCACCCATCGAAATTGTGTAAGGATGAACCTCGCAATATACATTACATTCACGGACGCGGCGGGCAATCAGCTGGTTGTACTGGCCGCCGAAGTCCAAAACTACGATATTCTCTCTCATAAATCCACCTCAGCTACTTAATCACATTTCCGGACGCGTCTTTGAGGATAACATCGTGCGCGCCGCCTTCCACGATGGATGTCGCCGAAACGAGCGTCAGCTTCGCCTTTTCCTGCAGCTCTTTAATCGAAAGCGCGCCGCAGTTGCACATCGTGGATTTTACCTTTGTGAGGGAGAGGTTCACATTGTCGTGAAGCGAGCCGGCATACGGAACATAGGAGTCAACGCCCTCTTCGAACTTCATGCGAGGGTCGCCGCCGAGGTCGTATCTCTGCCAGTTTCTTGCACGGTTGGAGCCTTCGCCCCAGTATTCTTTTACATAATTACCATTTATATTTAATTTGTTTGTCGGAGACTCATCAAAACGCGCAAAATATCTGCCGAGCATGATGAAGTCTGCCCCCATAGCAAGAGCAAGCGTCATGTGGTGGTCGTAAACGATTCCGCCGTCGGAGCAAATCGGAATGTAAATTCCGGTTTCTTTGAAGTACTCGTCACGAGCCGCAGCAACCTCGATAACCGCAGTCGCCTGTCCGCGGCCGATGCCCTTTTGCTCACGCGTAATGCAGATGGAGCCGCCGCCGATACCGATCTTCACGAAGTCCGCCCCAACATCCGCAAGGTAGCGGAAACCTTCGCCGTCAACGACATTGCCCGCACCGATCTTCACACTGTTGCCGTATTTTTCGCGCACCCAGCGAATCGTATCTGCCTGCCACTCACTGTAACCCTCGGAACTGTCGATACAAAGCACATCCACGCCTGCCTCAACCAGTGCCGGGATTCTTTCCTCGTAGTCACGCGTATTGACGCCTGCGCCTACAACATATCTCTTATGCTCGTCCAAAAGTTCGTTCGGATTATCCTTGTGCGAATCATAGTCTTTGCGGAAAACAAAATGCGTCAGTCTCTGATTTTCGTCGATAATCGGAAGTGCATTCAGCTTATTGTCCCAAAGAATGTCGTTCGCTTCGCTCAGGGAAATTCCTGACTTTCCGTAAACGAGTTTTTCAAACGGAGTCATAAATTCGCTGATTGGAGTGTCCATTTCCATTCTGGAAACACGGTAGTCTCTGCTCGTCACAAGTCCGAGAATTCTGCCTTCTGCCGTGCCGTCGTCCGTGATTGCAATTGTGCTGTGACCTTTAAGCTCCTTGAGCTCGAGCACATCGCGAAGCGTCTGGTCCGGTCTGAGGTTGGAGTCGCTGGTCACGAATCCCGCCTTGTGTGTCTTCACGCGGCGCACCATTTCCGCCTGATTTTCAATCGACTGCGAGCCAAATATAAAAGAAATTCCACCTTCTTTTGCAAGTGCGACCGCCATTTTGTCATCGGAAACGGCCTGCATTACAGCAGAAACTAATGGAATGTTCATTGTGATTTCGGGTTTTTCGCCCTTTTTGAATTTTGTTACCGCAGTTGCCAGCGAAACCGCTTCGACGCGGCATTCCTTGCCGGAGTAGCCCGGAACTAAAAGGTATTCGTTAAATGTTCTTGATGGTTCTTCAAAGTAAAACGCCATGTTCTCCTCACTTTCTTCTCTTTTGGTTTCTATAAAAATTCTTTTCTTAACAAAAATATTACTAATTATTGTATACCAAAATCCCGTTTTTTTCAAGGGCGTTTCGTGACAAATTTCGACATCTGTGGTAAAATACTGTTTACAATACTTTAAACTTTTTCACAGGGGGAACAATCAAATTGGGTATATTTAAACGAAAAAAAATTACGACCGCTGCAGTATTCACACTTGCGGCAATGCTTACGTTTACGTCAGTGGCTTTTGCCGAGGAAACTCCGACGGATAAAATCACGGTTATGCTGACGGGCGATCTTATGTGCCAGCGTTCTCAGCAGCTAAAGGCTTTTGACGGCACAAGCTATGATTTTAAACCGACCTTTCGGTATGTTAAAAAGATTTTCGATGAGGCGGACATCGTAATCGGGAACTTGGAAACACTGGTAAGCGAGAGCCTTCCGCTTTCCAAGGACATGAATCTTCTTCAGGGCAAACCATATCTCAACGCACCGAATGAATGGCTGGATGCCCTGGAATATGCCGGGTTTGACGGACTCATCATGGCAAACAATCATGCATGCGACGGAGGAAAGACCGGAATAATTGAAACTTTGGAAGAATTGGACAGACGCGGCATTCCGCATACGGGTCTTTACAGAAGCAAACAAGAAAAGCGATACTTCACAATGGAGCGAAACGGCATCAAAATCGGCATTCTCTCCTACGCGGCATATTACAATTTAAAGGACAAATTTCTTACCGGGGAAGAACAAGACACTATGTTGAGCCGGCCAATCCAGAATAAAATGAATGCAGATGTCCAGGCCCTGCGTAAAGAGGGGGCGGAATACATTATTGCATACAGCCATTCCGGCACAGAGTATTCCCATGTTCCGGCAGCCAGACAGGAGCGGTATGGTGCGATGCTCGTTCAGGCGGGTGTTGACTACATCGTCGGTTCGCATCCGCATGTTTTGCAGCCCTACGAACCACTACGCTATCGGGATACCGTAACCCCCTATATTTACTCAATGGGGAATTTTACCTCATCCATGCTCGGATCAGCCACAAAAGAAACCCTGATTCTGTCCCTCACCCTTGAACGGGACGAGTCCGGCGAAGTTGTGCTTGCAGAACAGACCTACTATCCGTGCTACATGCTTGATGAATACGAAAAAGAGCCTTTCGTTCTCATTCCCGAGGATAAAGACTGCAACGGCAATCTTTATGAGAATGCACCAAAGGCTCTCGTAAATCAACTAAAGGGCTATTTTAAACATATCCGAAAAATCGTCGGAAAACTCGACTGATTTCAGTCCGGCTGCAGTATTATCTCAGCCTGTGATTTTGCGAACAGAGGACCATGGACCTTCCATGGTTCTTTTATTTCCGCGCGTGTCCGTGGTTTCGGTAAGGGCCCGCACTTTTACATAATAAATGCTTTCTTTTTTCAGACCCTTCAAAGTTGTCTTCGTAAGACTACCCTTCACAAGCTTGGTTTTGCTCTGCTTTGCGAAATTTTTCTGTGTTCCGTAAACGACTTCGTAAGTGGTTACGCCTTCCTGCTTTTTCCACGCCAGTGCAGCCCGGGATTTTTTCCTTTTCAGCGCTTTGCCGGTCCAAAATGTTTTATGTGGTTTTACTTGAAATGTAACCTGCAGATTCGCAGGCTGGAAAAGGGTCGTGCCCTCTGTACGAATCGACACAATTGCCCTGCCCGGCTTCAAAACCTTCGTCTGCCCGCTCTTTGAAACGCTTACTACCGCCGGATCGGAAGAAACAAACACAAAACCTGTGCCGTCTCCATCTGTCTTCGGCTCAAGAAGCGGAGCTTCCCTGCCTGCCGTCAATGTGTATTTCGTCTTTGCGATTGTCAGCTGCTGCGGTTTTCCCACAACCGAAAAAAAGCTGTATGCCTCTCCCTCATAGGTTTGTGTATCTTTCGCCGTAACCGATACTTTGTATTCGCCGACCGCGCTGATTGCTTCAACTGCTTCATAATTCGCATTCGCAAAACTGTGTACGCGATAATATTTCACATCATATTCATCCGGCTTTAAGCTGAGGTCTTTCTGCACCCCGCCCTCTTCGTCATCAATCCGGCCGCTGACGGAAACAATCTTCGGTGTTATCACCGAGCCGTTGGCCGTTTCCATATAACGATCAAGAACAACCGTCAGCTTCTCTATGTTAATTTTGGCTGGTTCCTGCACCTCTGCCGTGCTGCCCGGAATTTCCTTTTCTTCCGGGACATCCGCATAGACATTCGCAGCCGATGTAAACAGCAGTGCCAAGACTGCCCCCAATGTGATTATTCGTATTAATTTCTTTTTCATTTTCTCAATCCTCTCATACCTTTTGCTCCTAACATCATACCTTATTCGCACCGTTTTTTCAAGACATCTGTCTTGCAAGGATAAAATTCTCGAAAGAAAGCATACTACCCATAGAAAAAATCTGATTACGGAGGATGATCATGTCTAAAATGTTTTGTTTTCAATGCCAGCAGACGGCCGGAAATTCAGGCTGCGTCCGCTCCGGTGTCTGCGGCAAACAGCCGGAAACCGCCAATTTGCAGGATAAACTTATCTGCGAGCTAATACTGCTTGCCGAAGCCGCCGAAAGCCGCAAAGAATATCCTGAGGAAGCAACGCGCCTCATCGCAGACGGGCTTTTTACCACACTGACAAATGTAAATTTCGATAACGCTGCAATTACCCGGTTTACCGACCGCGTCACCTCTCTCAGACGCAAACTCTCATACGGTGCAGAGAGGCATACGCAAAGCTGCAGCCTGATTTCCCTTTGGGAAGGGGATACGGATATTGTTTCCCTGCGTTCGACGCTTTTGTTTGGCATGAAGGGCATGGCAGCCTATGCACACCACGCTTACAGGCTGGAGTGCGATGATGCGGATGTCTCTGCGTGGTTCTACAAAGGGCTGTGCGCGCTTAACAAGGAACACACGCCGGAAGAGTGGCTGCAGCTCATCATGGAATTCGGTCAAGTGAACCTCAAATGCATGGAAATGCTCGACCGTGCGAACACAAGCGCATTTGGAAATCCGGCACCTGCACGCGTAACCTGCGACATAAAAAAAGGCCCCTTCATCGTTGTATCGGGACACGACCTCGAGGACCTGCATGAGCTGCTGGAGCAGACGGAGGGCAAAGGAATCAACATCTACACGCACTGCGAGATGCTCCCTGCACACGGCTATCCGGGACTTAACAAATTTCCGCACCTTGCGGGCAATTTCGGCACCGCATGGCAAAGCCAGCAAAGAGAATTCGAGGACATCCCCGCTCCGATTCTTTTTACAACCAACTGTCTGATGCCGCCGCGCGACAGCTATAGGGACAGAGTCTATACAACCTCTGTCGTAGGTTTTGACGGACTCGTTCACATCGAAGAAAAAGAAAACGGCAAGAAAGACTTCTCGCCGCTGATTCAAAAAGCACTCGAACTTGGGGGTTATGAACACGACCGCAGCATGAGCGGAATAAACGGCGGACATATGCTGACCACCGGTTTTGCTCACAATGCGATTTTATCCAATGCAGATAAAGTGATTTCTGCTGTCAAATCAGGAACAATAAAACACATCTTCCTCGTCGGCGGCTGTGACGGTGCACACCCGGGAAGAAATTACTACACCAAATTCGTCAAAGAGGCACCGCTGGACACTTTAATTTTGACGCTTGCCTGCGGAAAATACCGTTTCAACGATCTTGACCTGGGTGAAATCAACGGACTTCCGCGAATTATGGATGTCGGCCAGTGCAACGATGCCTACAGTGCGGTCCGGGTCGCACTTGGCCTTGCGGATGCCTTTGGGTGCTCGGTAAACGAACTGCCTCTCACTCTTGTACTTTCTTGGTACGAGCAAAAGGCAGTCTGCATTCTTTTAACCCTTCTTTCCATCGGAATAAAGGGCATGTATCTTGGTCCTACACTACCGGCGTTTTTATCGGAGTCTGTCGTAAAGCTGCTTGTCGACACCTTTGATCTCAGACCGATAACTGCACCGGAGCAGGATCTGGACGATATATTGGGACTCGCATGAGTCCCAATTTCGTACATATTTTTCATTATCTTTCGATGTATTCCTCTCTGCCTGCGCCGACCGAAATGTATTTAATCGGGCAGCCAACGGCCCTTTCAATCATTTCCACATAATCACGCGCTGCCTTCGGCAGTTCGTCGAAATGTCTGCATGCGGAAATATCGCAGTTCCATCCCGGAACATACTCGTAGTGCGGTTTCGCACCGATAAGCGCAGCTCCCGTAGGGAAGGAGTCCGTGAGTTTTCCATCCACTTCGTAGTGTGTGCATACAGGGATTTTTTCCATGTAGGAAAGAACATCCAGTTTTGTGAGAGCAATTGCTGTTGCTCCCTGCATCTTGGTTCCGTAACGCGAAGCAACCACATCGAATCCCCCGACTCTGCGAGGGCGGCCTGTAGCCGCACCATACTCAGCGCCTGCTTCCCGGAGTGCATCCGCTTCTTCACCGAACATTTCGCATGTGAACGGGCCCTCACCTACACAGCTGGAATATGCTTTCATAATGCCGATAACCTCGTTTGTCTTATAAAACGGGATCCCCGCCCCGATCGGTGCATAGGCTGCGATAGTGGAAGAGGAAGATGTATAAGGATAAATTCCGAAGTCGATGTCCCGGAGTGCCCCGAGCTGCGCTTCAAACATCAAATTTTCTCCGGACTTTACAGCCTCATCCAGGAATTCCGTAGTATCTTTGATATACGGTACAAACGGCATTCCGTAATTTTCAAGCCATTTCATCATGTTGTCCGCAGATATCGGTTCGTGTTCATATCCACCGCTTACCGTAAGATTCTCCCACTCTACCAAGTCTTCCACTCTGGTGCGTAAGCTTTCCTTATCGAGCAGATCACCCATTCTTATCGTTTTTTTCATATATTTGTCCGCATAAACCGGCGCAATGCCGCGTCTTGTGGAGCCGAACTTCTTGTCTGCAAGCCGTTCCTCTTCCAGAATGTCACGCATTTTGTGATAAGGCATGCAGATGGTTGCTCTGTCGCTTATGACAAGATGCTTCGGGGTAATCTCAATTCCTTTTTCGTAAAGGGAATCCACCTCATGGTAAAGATGCTCCACATCGATTACCATGCCCGGTCCCATCACATTCACGGTCTCATCGCGGAGAATTCCGGAAGGCAGAAGGTTCAGGATGAACTTGCCCTTTTCGTTTACGACCGTGTGTCCCGCATTGTTTCCGCCCTGATAACGGATTACTACATTATATTTTTCGCTGAGAAGGTCAACCATACGGCCCTTTCCTTCATCGCCCCAGTTTGTTCCGACTACTGCTGTTAACATTTTTTTCGCCTCCTTACAACCGTTTACACATTTATCTTTACTTCGACCCTTGCCTCGCCTTGGTTTTCCTCGAGCAAAGGACGCACTGCATCATTTAAAAATTTCTCGGTCTGCTCCGGTGCACACCCGATAAACTTCCTCACATCCAATATTTCCGCAAGACTTTCGTCGGTGAGAGCAAAACGCTCATCTGCCTTCAACGCTTCCAGAAGATTATTTTCCATTCCTTCTGCCTTGACGCGGATGGCTGCTTCCTGTGAGTATCTGCGAATCACTTCATGGAGTTCCTGCCGGTCGCCTCCGCGGCTTACGGCATCCATGAGGATGTTTTCCGTTGCGATAAAAGGCATTTCCTCCGCAAGATGCTTTTCCATAACCTTCGGATAAATTCTGCCGCCTTCTATAACATTAATTGCAAGGGACAGGATTCCGTCCGTCGCAAGAAAACATTCCGGTATCGAAATTCTGCGGTTTGCCGAGTCATCCAGCGAACGCTCAAGCCACTGAACCGCCGAGGTGTCCGCTGCATTTGAAGCACAGTTTATCACATATCTTGCCAGCGAAGTGATACGCTCCGAACGCATTGGATTTCGCTTATATGCCATTGCCGATGAGCCGACCTGGCTCGTCTCGAATGGTTCGTCAAATTCCTTCATGTGTGCCAGCAGTCTTATGTCAATGGCCATCTTGCTGCAGCTCTGTGCAATGCCCGACAGGACATTGAGGACAAAACTGTCCACCTTGCGGGAGTAGGTCTGCCCCGAAACAGGCATGCACGATTCAAATCCCATTTTCTCTGCGATTTTTCCTTCAAGTGCTTCCACCTTCTCCCGGTCACCGTCAAAAAGCTCAAGAAAACTTGCACAGGTTCCCGTCGTGCCCTTGCATCCCAAAAGTTTCAAGTGTCCAAGCTCATACGAAAGCCGCTCAAAGTCCATGATAAAATCCTGCAGCCACAAGCATGCCCGTTTGCCCGCAGTCGTCGGCTGTGCCGCCTGAAAATGCGTATAGGCAAGTGTCGGTGTGTCCTTGTGTTTTTCCGCAAAATCCGCCAGTGCCGCAATCAGTCCCAGCAGAAGTTTCTTTATCTGAAGAAGTCCTTCCTTCATTTGTATGATATCCGTATTATCACCTACGAAGCAGCTCGTTGCCCCTAGATGTATAATCGGTGCCGCCGCCGGGCAGGCATCCGCATAAGTCTTGATATGTGCCATTACATCGTGTCTGAGTTTATGTTCATAATCGGCAGCTCTTGCGTAATCCTCATCTGTAAGTTCCTGATGTGCACGCAGCTGCGCAAGTTGTTCGTCGGTAATCGCAAGTCCCAGTTCCTGCTCACTCTCCGCAAGGGCTGTCCACAGCTTTCTCCAGGTCGAAAATTTGCAATCCGGGCTGAAAATATGCTGCATTTCCTTCGATGCATATCTTGCGCAAAGCGGATTTTCGTATATTTCTTTTCCCATAAAGGTCTCCTTGTTTTTTCTTATATTTTACCTTTTAAAGCGCTTTCTATCAATCCCAAAAACAGTGGATGCGGTTTATTCGGCCGGCTTTTGAATTCCGGATGGAACTGCACACCCACGAAGAAGTCATTTCCCGGCACCTCAACGGTTTCAACAATGCTCCCGTCAGGTGAGGTTCCGCTGATTACAAGTCCTGCGTCTGCAAGAGGCTGTCTGTAATCATTGTTGAATTCATAGCGGTGACGATGTCGCTCGGTAATTTCAGCTTTTCCGTAACATGCCGCCATCTTTGTGCCTTCTGCGATTCTGCATGGGTACGCACCGAGGCGGAGCGTGCCGCCCTTGTCAACCTGGTGGCTCTGATCCGGAAGGAAATCGATTACCTTATTGCGGCTCAGTTCGTCAAATTCTCCTGAGTTTGCATCCGAAAGTCCGCACACATGTCTTGCGAAATCAATTACCGCAACCTGCATTCCCAGGCAGATTCCAAGGTACGGAATGTCCTTTTCCCTGCAGAACTGCGCCGTGAGAATTTTCCCTTCGATTCCGCGGTTTCCAAAGCCGCCCGGAACAACAACTCCGTCCAAGCCGCCGATAATTTCTTCTACAGTTTGCTCATTTATCTGCTCAGAGTCAATCCATTCAATTTCTACATTAGTTTTGAAGGCATATCCTGCATGCCGCAGTGCCTCCGCAACCGACAGATATGCATCGTGCAGTTGAACATATTTGCCTACCAGACCAATTCTGACCGTATGCTCTGCATTGTGAATGTTGTCAATCATCTTTCTCCAGTCTGTAAGGTCCGGTGTCGGAGCAGCAAGACCCAATTCTCGCAGAACAATATCCGAAAAATTATGTGCTTCGAGCATCAGCGGTGCCTCATACAGCACCGGGATCGTTATGTTTTCAATGACACAGTCCGGTTTCACATTGCAGAACAATGCAATTTTCTTAAAGATGCTTTCTTCTATCGGTTCGTCTGCCCGCAACACGATAATATCCGGTTTGATCCCCAGTCCCTGCAGATTCTTAACCGAGTGCTGCGTCGGCTTGCTCTTATGCTCATCCGATCCGTGAAGATACGGTACGAGCGTCACATGTATATAGAGGGAGTTCTCCTCACCGACCTCAAGTCCCACCTGTCTGATGGCCTCAAGGAAAGGCTGGCTTTCAATATCTCCCGTTGTTCCTCCGACCTCGGTTATGACAATATCCGCCCCGGACGCACGCCCGACATTGTAAATAAACGATTTGATTTCATTCGTGATGTGTGGAATCACTTGGACGGTTTCCCCGAGATATTCCCCACGGCGTTCTTTGTTCAATACATTCCAGTACACCTTGCCGGATGTCAAATTTGAAAACCGGTTCAGGTCTTCGTCGATAAATCTTTCATAATGTCCGAGGTCCAGGTCCGTCTCCGCTCCGTCTTCCGTTACAAAAACTTCGCCGTGCTGGTATGGACTCATCGTTCCCGGATCTACATTTATATATGGGTCAAGCTTTTGCGCTGCAACCTTCAGTCCGCGCTCCTTCAGGAGTCTTCCGAGTGAAGCAGCGGTGATACCCTTGCCGAGCCCTGAAACTACTCCTCCTGTTACAAAAATATACTTTACCTGCTTCATTATTTTCCCTCCTTCGTGCTTAAACCTATAACAAAAAAACATTATTATTTTAATCTTCGAATTGTTGTTTGTCAAGTTTTTTCGTCTATGAATACAAAATATTATTGTGCTTTTTGTGCTTTCCGCACTATTGTCTTTTGCCGCATACAAAAACCGGTGCGCGTGCACCGGTTTTCTTACCTATTATATTACAGTCCTGCCTGCTGGCGAAGCGTTTCTGCTTTGTCCGTGTGTTCCCAAGGAAGGTCAACATCTGTCCTGCCGAAGTGTCCGTATGCAGCAGTCTGCTTGTAGATCGGTCTTCTGAGATCCAAATCACGGATGATTGCAGCCGGTCTTAAGTCGAAGTTCTTTTCAACCAATTCCGCAATCTTTTCATCGTCGATCTTGCCTGTGCCGAAGGTGTCAACCAGGATGGAAACCGGTTTTGCAACACCGATTGCGTATGCAAGCTGGATTTCAACTTTGTCGGCAAGGCCTGCCGCTACGATATTCTTTGCAGCATATCTTGCAGCGTATGTTGCCGAGCGGTCAACCTTTGTAGGGTCCTTGCCGGAGAAGGCACCGCCGCCGTGGCGAGCATATCCGCCGTAAGTATCTACGATAATCTTACGTCCCGTAAGTCCGGAATCTCCGTGAGGTCCTCCGATTACGAAACGTCCTGTAGGATTTACATAGTATTTTGTCTCATCGTCAAGAAGTTCTGCCGGAATAATCGGTTTAATTACATGTTCGATGAGGTCAGCCTTAATCTGTTCCTGCGTTGCTTCCGGGTCATGCTGCGTTGAAATCAAGATTGTATCGATTCTCTTAACCTTATCTCCGTCGTACTCTACCGTAACCTGCGTCTTGCCGTCCGGTCTTAAATAAGTGAGCGTGCCGTCTTTTCTTACGTCAGTAAGTCTCTTTGCAAGCTTGTGTGCGTATGAAATCGGTGCCGGCATAAGTTCCGGTGTTTCGTTGCAGGCAAATCCGAACATGATTCCCTGGTCTCCTGCACCGATTGTGTCGATTTTGTCATTGTCCGAAAGGCTTCCGTCTTTGTACTCAAGAGATTTGTCAACGCCCATTGCGATGTCTCCGGACTGTTCATCAATTGCCGACAGAACCGCGCATGTGTTTCCGTCGAAACCGTATTCCGAACGGTCATATCCGATATCAAGTATAACCTGTCTTACAATCTTAGGGATATCAACATAACATTTTGTTGAAATTTCTCCCATTACCATCGCATATCCTGTTGTTGTTGTCGTTTCCGCAGCTACTCTTCCATACGGGTCTTTTTCGAAAATAGCGTCCAGAATCGCGTCTGAAATCTGGTCGCAGAGTTTATCCGGATGTCCCTCTGTTACGGATTCTGATGTAAATAATCTCTTCATTTTATTCCCTCCATTTTCTATCCTTATCTTCTTGTCTCATAAAAGGAAAAGCCTCTCGAAAGAGAGGCTTGTGATTTGTCCAATCGTTCCTCATCTTTCAGAATTAGATTCTGTAGGATTTAGCACCTTTGTCATTTCACTCCTGAAACATCTAGGTTGCCGGGCTTCATCGGGCCTATTCCCTCAGCCGCTCTTAATAAGGATTTTGATATTATTTACTGGTCGGCTCCCGCCGTACATCTATTATATACCCTTTAATTAACTTGTCAATCACTTTTAAATAAGTTATACTGAATATATTAAAAACCGCAGCAATCGGCGTAAGAAACAAAAGAAGGAACTTAAGAGATGGAACATGACAGCAATTTCAGAAATTTTCATGTAATAAAAGGCGGTTTGCAGAAAAAGGCGCAAACTGCTTCACACCGGCTTATAAGCGCATGGATCACCGACACGCGTCTTATGGGTGTCTGCTGCATCAAGGCACATTGGCTTGCAGAAGCAGGCGATGATACTTTTGAGATGTTCCAGTTTTTCTATTTCGACTGGCAGGAGTACGGTCTGGAAACTTATGAAAGCTTTCTCGGAGAGCCCGATTTGGAGATGCTGGAAGCGGTCGAAACGGTCGAGCATAGTTTGGCTTCTGGCCTCGGAGGCAAAAAAAACCTTATCACAGAACGCGAATTGCGCTTTTTGGTTCAATCCTTTGCGGAGTTCAATGCGAAACGAGGCATCCCGATGCCGCAGAAATCATCCGAGTTTGACTTTCTCCTCAAGCCGCAGTTCAACCTATCCGACGAGGAGCAGCATTCCTTGATATGCAAAGAATGCACGAAAATATCAAGTCCCATGCAGGTGATGAATTATTTTCTCATGCGCTGCTTTGCGCGTGACTTTGAGGGCGCGAAACTTTTGACGAAGAATTATGTGCGTACGGACCTTTTCTCCGAATTTGCTGCCGCGGACATGCTCCGAAATTCCATCAAAGAAGCTCCGGATGATGCCGGCAGCAATTCCGATTACTACGCAACAAGCAGCGATACGGATTTCGGAACCTTTAACACACGCAAAACCTATACCTGTGAGTCCCTTTTGGAGTTCGACGCAAAATATTACCTTGCGGCAACCCGCATAACGCTTGAAGGGCGAAAGGTTGTCAAATACGAACGCTTATCTGCATTCCGCATAAGCCTTTGGGAATCCTCCCTTATGCTGACACAACCGGAATATGTTACGGTTTACGATGTTGCAGGCGATTTGTCCGGCTTTGACACGAAAACATTCTCGCTTCTCAAAACCGGACTTTTGTCACAACATGAATGCGGAAAACTGTTCTCTGTTTTCTATCCAAGCAATGCGCATCTGGCTCAGAGCACATATTATATGTACGATGACCTCTTCGGTATCTGCTATGTGCTTGACAGTGGACAGATTGTTCTCGCTTCGCGCAGTTACGAAAACATCTTAAAACTGGAGAAAGAACTCGAAGAATCAAGGTATGGTCCCTCTTTGGTTTTGGTGTCAAAATATGAATTCAATCACTCGCTGATTCACGATTTTGTAAATCGGAACTATGAGGATTTTGAAGATTTTTTGAAAGATTTGGGCGTGGACGAATAATCCGCGCCAAAATATTTTTTTGTGTGATTATGTCAACCTTTGTTCGCATGCGGACAAACATTTTTCAACACTTCTTAAAGGTTAATTTTTCAAGGTTTAAGGGAATTATCCACATATTTCGCCGTGATTGTATACAATTTTGTCCTCTTATGCATGTGGATAACTTCATCTCGAATTTCTGTTGAAATTTCAATATATTAAACATGTTGTTCCATTTGTCAAGACCAAGTTATCCACAGATTTTTGAGTACATTTTTTTGAATTATTGTTCGCCGTTCGCACTGTCAATAATTTTACATTTTTCCGTCGGCGCAAGGCATAAAATTTCATTGATTCCGGACCAAATCGATCTTGCCAAAATTTGTTGATATTCAGCGGTTTTCAGCTTCTCTGCTTCGACAGGATTCGACAAAAACCCACATTCTGTAAGGACAATGTCTGCAGTCGTGTTCTGAAAAAGTAGGATGTCGTTCTTTGGCATTGCCTCCCTTTCCCGTCCGTCGTCAATGTTGGTTTCAAGGGATTTTTGGATTGCCTCCGCATATTTTTTTGCGGTGTTCTCATCATCCGAAACATTTGTTCCCGCCCGTTGCGTGCGTGGATAAAAAACCTGTGGTCCGTATACTTTTTCATCCTGAGGAAAACTGTTCAAATGTATGGATACGGAAAGCTGCACCCCGTCCGCCTCCATAATTTCTTTTCGCTTCAAAAGATCTTCCCTTTTCTTTTGCCTGATGCTGCGCTCGTCATCCACATACAGGCCGTTATCGTCTTCTCTCGTCATGACGACGTGAATCGGATATGCCTTCATCTCTTCAGCAAGGCATTTGGCAATCGCAAGGTTGATTTCTTTTTCCTGCGTGCCGTCTGCTGAAGACGCCCCTCCATCCATGCCGCCGTGTCCTGCGTCAATAACGACCGTCGTCAGCTCGTCTGTGTTCGCAGAAGCAGTCCGCGTCCCTCCTGTGGCTCCGCACAGAACCCACGTGCTTATCGCCGCAGAAACAACAAAGCAAGCCAAAAATGCAAAAACAGTTTTCCCCCTCATTTATCTCTCCCTCTTTCTTTCCATTCTTTCAGCCAAGTGCAACATCAAGAATCATCATCAACGCAAACCCGCCGAGAATTCCCATCGTATAGAGGAAAGAACCCTCTTTGCGGCCTTCCTGTGCCTGTGGGATCAATTCATGCACCGCCACAAGCATCATTGCCCCCGCCGCAAAAGCAAGCGCATACGGAAGCATCGTTTGAATGTGTATCACCATTGCCGCACCGATAACTCCGGCAACAGGCTCCACCAAAGCACTCGACTGCCCGATTAAGAAACATTTTTTTCTCGAGTAGCCCTCACGCCTCAGAGGAACGGATACCGCCGCCCCCTCCGGAAAGTTTTGAATACCGATTCCGACAGCGATGCTGATGGCTCCCATCAACGCTTCGGGCATATTCACGCTTTGGTTGATTGCCCCAAACGCAACTCCTACCGCAAGGCCCTCCGGGATGTTGTGTAAAGTGATTGATATAACAAGGAGCAGGGAGCTGCTGATACTGCGAGTCGTCTCGCCCTTAGCACTTATTTTTCGAACCGCCTTGTCACACAAAAACATAAATCCGCTGCCAAACGCAAATCCGATTGCCGCCACAAACCACGGCGGCACCGACAAATACATCTCCGCCCTTTCGATGGCCGGCGAAAGAAGCGACCAAAAGCTTGCCGCAATCATGACGCCTGCCGAAAACCCAAGCATAAGATTCATGGCTTTGGGACTTCCTTCTTTAAAAAAAACGACTGTTGCCGCACCCATAGCTGTTATGAACCAAGTCCCTATCGTCGCCACGAGTGCCAAAAGTATTACATTTTCCATATTAAATTCACCTCATATTTGCTATTTCACTATATGCACAAGGCCCGTTTTGTGCTATACTCGTGGAGGAATATGGAGGAAAAATAAATGCATACGATTCGATTATTTAAAGAAAATGTATATAAAAAGGAAGCCGAAGCAGTCATCACCTCTCTGTCTTGGCAAGAAGGGAAATTCATCCTCACTTTGGATCAAACGATTTTCTTTCCCGAAGGCGGCGGGCAGACCTGCGATCTCGGAACCATAGCGGGTTTTGAAGTCTCCGATGTCTCCGAACACGACGGCGATATTTATCATACAGTTATCGTTCCTAAGGAAAAGGAGTCGGAAGCCAAGGCGGTGCTTTGCGAAGGCTCCTGCGTAAAACTTGTGCTTGACTGGGCAAGACGTTTTGATAATATGCAGCGACACTGCGGTGAGCATATTCTCACCGGAATTTTCTTTCGGGAATGGGGCGGCATAAACCGCGGTTTTCACATGGGGCAGGATTACATGACGATTGATATTTCGCTGGAAGAAGGTGCGAAAGCAGAAAGCATCACATGGGAAATGTGCCTTGAAGCCGAGCGGCTCGCAAATGAAGTGGTCACGCAAGATATACCAATCATCACCCGCCATTTTGATTCTTTCAAGGAGGCGGACAAACAGCCGATGCGAAAGAAGCTTACAATTAAGGAAGATATTACGCTTGTCGGAATCGGCAGCCCGGATTACGACTGGGGCTGCGCAGCCTGTTGCGGAACCCATCCTTCGTCAACCGCACAGGTCGGGCTCATCAAAATTTTTAAACTCGAAAGTAACAAGGGAATGTACCGCATTTATTTTGAGGCGGGCAGACGTGCCTTTGACAAATATCAGCAGCAGTTCGAAATTCTGAACACGCTCTGCAATACCTTAAGCGCCGGCACGGATGATGTGCTCGAAAAGTTCCGTATAAGCCGCGAAAAGGACAAAGAAATGCGCAGTCAGCTTCACTTCCTCAAAAAAGAGGTCATTGCCCGCGAGGCGGCATCCATCATTGCAGAAGTCGAGCAGCTTTCCTCGCCGCATTCGGTATGTGAGCGCAGATACTCCATCCTTACGCTGGACGACCTTGTGACCCTCAGCAGAGAAATCTCTCCGGCAATCAAAAAGATTTATTTCCTCGTTCATGAGCCGACGCATACGGTTCTTCTGGTGTCCGACGGCAACACGGACTGTGGCAGACTCGTCAAGGAAAATGCTTCGATTTACAACGGCAAGGGCGGCGGCAATAAGACCATGGCACGCGCCATTTTCACAAAAGAAGAATATGTAAACACCTTTATGGATTTAATCGAAGGGGCTGTCGCATTAACGGAAAATAACCGTTAGGGCGCAGCCCTCTTTCTATA